>Ga0326727_10007685_pt1 | contig 28203 bp, 28 predicted proteins | sample MB2enrmetagenome_FD_207643 | JGI IMG/M metagenome (GOLD analysis project Ga0326727, IMG submission 207643) | Lab enriched peat soil microbial communities from McLean, Ithaca, NY, United States - MB29MY | ecosystem: Environmental > Terrestrial > Soil > Wetlands > Peat | place: USA: New York...
TTGCTTGAGGGGGATGACTTGAGGCTCAGTTTCTGGGCAGGCGAGCACAGTTGTCCCCTGGAGGGTCTCAAGGTCGTAAGCGGCAGCGTTGTCTGGGACGCCGTGAGGAGGGGTGTAGCCCTCAACCTGACAGACCCCCGGCAAACAAACGGGTACGCTCACAGCTTGTCTCAACCGATCAAGATCAAATCTGTGATACCTTTGATGTATACAGATCCGATAACCGGGCAGCCAAAGAAACTGGGCGCCTTGATTGTCGATTCAGGGCGGGCGGGCGAGCCGATCTCGGAGGACGACTTTGAATACTTGCAGGTAATAGGCGAGCTTATCAGCGCCATTCTTGGGAGGGTCGAGCTTATCCGGCAGCTCATGACATCCTGCCGCCGGCAGGAGGCCATACTGATGGAGACCGCCCATAATTTTCGGAACAGTATCGCAGTTATCGGGGGTTTCGCCCTGCGCGTCGCGCAACTTGCCGCAGATACGGACCTCGCTGAGAAGGCCACGCACCTCCATGAGGAAGTGAAAACACTGGAAGGCCACGTTGCGGTGTTCGAGAAATATATGAGCCTGAAACCGTGAAGGACCGGCTGCAGGTCGGCAGCGACACTCTCTATTTTTTTTCTTGACAATTTAGTTTACTAATAGTAAACGATGGTTATGAACAGACCGAGGGTGACCGCGCACACATGAACGAAGTAATTATCGTCAAGAAGATCAGGGAGCTGAGGAAATCCCGCAACCTGAGTCTCGAGAAGCTTGGGGAACTGACCGGCCTGACGAAGGGTTATCTTTCCCGCATCGAGCACTCCGACAAGGCACCCCCCATCTACACCCTCTCCCGTATCACGCAGGCGCTCGGCGTCGACATCGCGCAATTTTTTTTCGATGACGAGCATAAGCCGCGGTCGAGCGATTATTCGGTCAGCAGATGGGATGAGCGGATAAAGGTCGGCGGCAGGTGCACACCCTACGGCTATGATTACGAGGCAGTGGCGCCGGACAAGGCGGGCAAGAACATGGAGCCCTACGTGATCACCGTTAATTTCGAAGCGAAGACGGAGTTCCGCCACGAGGGGGAAGAGTTGATCTTCGTCCTGGAAGGAGAGATGGAATTTTTCCTGAACAAGGAAAGGTTTGTGCTGAAACAGGGAGACAGCATATATTTCGACGCCCATCTCCCCCATTCGGGGAGGAGCCTGGGAGAGAAAAACGCGAAGATATTGATAGTGGTTTACTCATATAAAAGGATGCTTCTCTGAAAAGGAGTATTTACAAAATGTAAACCCACGTGTTTTAGCATAGGCCGGCAAAAAAAAGGGGGGGGAATATGGAGAAATTGATTATTACCGCTGCAATTACCGGGGGTGCGTCTCCGGAGGGCAACCCGTACCTGCCGAAAACACCCAAGGAGCAGATACAGGCGGCCGTCGACGCATATAACGCGGGTGCGTCGGTCGTCCACATCCACGCCCGCAATCCGGAAACGTGCAAGGCGGAGCACCGGGCGGAGTTTTTCGCCGAAGCCATTGCCGGGATAAAGGAGCGCTGTCCGATCATTGTCAACTGCACCACCGGCGGGTCGGGGAAGAGGTGCGATGGGGACTGGCTTTTCAATGAAGTGCCAATGGAGAGCGTCGAGGGACGCGTCTCCGTCATCCCTGCGCTCAGCAAGGACCTGAAGACCAAGCCGGACCTCGCCTCCTTCAATGCGGGTTCCCCGGTGATCGACATATATCAGGCGAGCAAGAAGGACTTCGCGCTCAAGTTCGTCATGGTCCACACGTTCCCCGACATGGTCCACGTCGCACATGTGATGAAGGAATGCGGGGTCAAGCCGGAGCTCGAGTGCTACGACATCGGGATGATCAACAATTGCATTTTTCTCCATGATATAGGCGCCCTCGAAGCCCCGCTTTATTTTCAGTGCGTCCTCGGTGTGCTTGGCCAGATACCCGCCACAATCGACAATCTCATTCATATGCACCGCACCATTCCTCAGGGCTCGCCGTGGTCCGTTTGCGCGGTCGGTTTAAGTGAGTGGCCGATGATCACGACCGCAATGATGTTGGGAGGCCACGTGAGGGTCGGTTTCGAAGACAACATCTACCTTTCGAAAGGCGTGCAGGCGAAGAGCAACGCGGAGATGGTGGAAAAGGCGGTGCGCATCGCGCGAGAGCTGGACAGGGAGATAGCGTCCGTCGACGACGCCCGCAGGATCCTCCACCTTCCCCCGAAGGCGTAGAGCCATGCACTGTCTCCTCGAAACGGTTTCTCTCTCGAAAGGCTTCGGCGCCCTCCAGGCGGTATCGAGTGTGGACCTGCAGGTGATGGAGGGGACCATCCACTCGGTTATCGGGCCGAACGGGGCGGGGAAGACGACGCTTTTTAACCTGCTGACCGGTTTTTTAAAGCCGAGCGCGGGCGTCATCATCTTCAACGGGAAGGAAATCACGGGGTTTCCCCCGGAAAAAATATCGAAGCTCGGCGTGAGCCGCTCCTTTCAGATCACCAGCATATTTCCCGATCTCACGGTCAGCGAGAACGTCAGGATAGCGCTCCAGTCGCGGACCGCGATGAGCTACAGGTTTTTGAAAAAGCTCAGTATGGGTGACGGGCTCGAGGAAAGAAGCCGTGAGGTTCTTCAGCAGATCGGACTCCGGGAGAAGGCTGATCTGCCGGCCAAGCATCTATCGCACGGAGAGAAGAGGATTCTCGACATCGGCATCGGCGTTGCCACAATGCCGCAGCTTTTGCTCCTCGATGAGCCGGCTTCGGGACTGGTGGGGGACGAGATCGCGCGCGTGACGGACCTCGTCAAGGAGATATCGAGCCGCGTGACGGTCGTGCTCGTGGAGCACAATATCGACGTGGTTCTTTCGATTTCCGACCGCATAACGGTCCTCTATTACGGGGGCATCATTGCGGAAGGGAGTCCCGACGAGATCCAGTCGAACGCGCAAGTGCAGGAAGTCTACCTGGGGGCTGCGTGCTGACAATTGACAACATCCATGCCTATTACGGGAACAGTTATATACTTCAGGGCGTCTCTCTCAAAGTAAAGAAGGGTGAGGTGGTCACGCTCCTTGGGAGAAACGGCATGGGTAAGAGCACGACGATCAAGACCGTGATGGGTCTTGTCGTGCCGCGCGAGGGACGAGTGCTGCTCAATGGTGTCAATATTGTCGGCCGTAAGCCATATGACATTGCGCGGGCAGGGGTGGGCTTTGTGCCGGAAGACAGGCGCACCTTTCCTTCCCTGAGTGTGCTCGAGAACCTGAATCTCCCGGTCAGGCGCGGGTCCGGAGAAGGATGGAGCCTCGAGAAGATTTTTCAATTTTTCCCGAGACTGCTGGAGCGGGAGAACCACAAAGCGTTCGAGCTGAGCGGGGGAGAACAGCAGATGCTCGCAATTGCGCGCGTCTTGCGCATGAAGGTTGAGCTGATCCTCCTTGACGAACCGACAGAGGGGCTCGCACCGCTGCTCCTTAAGGCGATCGGCGACATTATCGTGCAGATAAAGCGCGAAGGCATCACAACGCTGCTGGTCGAGCAGAATTCGCGTTTCGTGGCGACCGTGGCCGATAGGCACTACGTGATATGCCACGGGAAGCTCGTTTATGAAGGGAGTAACGAGGACTTTGCGCATCAGGATGAGATGAAGAGGGAATATCTCGGGATATAGAAGAGGCGAAGGCGGCTGCTGCTGCCTATACCATAAAGGGGGGAATGTTATGAGAAAAATGTTTGTTGCTTTGGGCGTTTTCTTTTTGATGACGGCGGCCGCGTCCGGTGCGGACCCGGTGAGGGTAGGATTCATTTCCGTATTGTCCGGTCCTCAGGCCCCTAACGGCCAGAGTGAGCTAAATGCGACCAGGATGGCCGTGGAGGACGCGGGCGTTGTTCTGGGGCAGAAGGTCGAGCTTTATTCCAAGGACCACCAGTACAACCCCGGGCTCGCAAACGAGCGGGCAAAAGAACTCTATGAAAAGGACAAGACGGACGTGATCGTCGGCTGCTCGAACAGCGCCGCGGCGCTGGCGGTCTCCGACCAGGCGGCGCGCCACCAACGCATCTTCATGTCGACGTCCGCGGGCACGACGGACCTCATCGGCAAGAACAAGTACACCTTCAAACTCAACTACAACGACTACATGCTCGCCGCAACACTGGGTAGGTGGGGGGCCAAGAACCTGGGCAAGAGATGGTATACGATTACGAGCGACTATGCGTGGGGACACGACCTTCTCAAACATTTTACCAATGCGCTGAAGGCCGAGGGCGGCCAGCACGTAGGGAACGATATGGTTCCCTTCAACACGTCGGATTACAGCCCCTACATTCTGAAGGCGGCTCAGGCAAAACCGGACGTCCTGGTGCTCCTCAGCGTGGGCAAGGACGCCGCCAATTGCACAAAGGCCGCAGCCGAATACGGTCTCAAGAAAAATGTGACAATAATGCATGCCCTGCTCTTTGAGCTCGATATAAAGGGAACAGGCATTGAGACGTTTGCAGGCGACTACACGGCCGCACCGTGGAACTCGGCCGTAAACCAGCCGGGGACGAAGGAATGGGCCGACAGGTACTACAAGGCATATGGAGACAGGCCCACCTTTATGGCCGCCGCTGTCTACAGCGCAACCCGCCAGTATCTCGACGCGGTGAAGAGGGCGGGGAGCAAGGAGACGGACAAGGTAATCAAGGCACTGGAGGGCAGCACGTACAGGGATTTCTTTGTCAGCCCTGGCTACATCAGACCCGAAGACCATCTGGAAGTTGCCAAGGCATATCTGCTGCGGGTGAAGCAGCCCGGTCAACTGAAGGAAAAAGAAGATTATTTCGAGGTCGTCGGCGAGCTGCCCGCAGACAGGGCTCAACCGCCTGTCGGGCTTTTCAAAACACTCAAGTAGCAACCCGTAAAAAAGATGAGGCCCGGCGTTGCAACGACCGGGCCCGAGAGAGTCATTATGGGAGTTCAATTCATCGGCGCACAGCTATTCAACGGTCTGATGCTCGGCTCATTCTACGTGCTTTTGTCCCTCGGGCTTTCCATCATCTTCGGCATGCTCGGCGTGGTCAACTTTGCCCACGGGACACTCTACATGCTCGGAGCGTATGCCGCGTACACAGTCTGTTATATCTGCTCGCAGAATTTCTGGCTTGCCCTGATTATCGCGCCGCTGGCCGTAGGCATCATCGGCATGATTGCGGAGTGGACCTTGATTAAAAGGCTTTATTCGGTCCCCCATTTCTACAACCTGCTATTGACGTTCGGCCTCATGCTCTTTGTTGAAGAGGGGATAAGGGTGATCTTCACGCCCATCGGCCAGCCTTTCGATACCCCGCCGGCGCTCGCCGGCTCCGTTGACCTGGGTTTCATGTTTTTTCCTAAATACCGGATATTCGTTATCCTGGTCACCGCCGGCTGCGCGCTCGCCGTCTGGCTTTTTCTCGCCAGGACGAAGATAGGCGCGATTATAAGGGCAGGGACGGATGACAGCGAGATGGTCTCGGCGCTGGGAATCGACATATCGAAGATATTTACCCTTGTCTTCGGGATAGGGGCGGCGCTGGCCGGACTTGCGGGCGTGCTCGCGGCGCCCGTACAGAACGTGACTCCTGAAATGGGGAACAACATCCTCAATGAGACATTTGTCGTGGTCATTATCGGCGGCATGGGTTCGATTCCCGGGTCGATCCTCGGCGGATTGATCATAGGCGAGCTCATTACCCTCGGGGTCGTCTTCTGGCCGCCCGTTGCCAATACCCTTGTTTTCGTATTCATGGCCATTATTCTGCTGGTGAGGCCGAGAGGCTTTTTTGGCAGGGCAAAGTTCTTCGAGTAGCGGGGAGGGGAGTGTGCAACAGCATCTTTACAAGCGGCTATTCTTCTGCTGCGCGGTGGCCTTTTTCATCGTCCTGCCCTTCCTCACTTCGACGCATTCCCTCGCGACGGAGATGCTCATATTTGCCATCTTTGCATTGGGGTACGATATTGTGTTCGGATACACGGGCCTTCTTTCGTTCGGCCACGCAATCTTCTTCGGTATCGGTGCGTACGCGACCGGCATCGTACTCGTCCGCCTGGTCCCCTCTCTCTTTCTGGCCCTCGCCATCGGCATGGGCTTAAGCCTGCTCGTCTCTTATGTCGTTGCCTTTCTGAGCATCCGAAAAAAGGGCATCTATTTTGTCATGATCACGTTTGCCTTCTGCCAGATGTTCTATTTTATCGGTTTTAAATGGACGGGCCTGACCGGCGGCGACAGCGGTTTTCACGGCGTCCCGAGAACGTCCCTCGGCCCGATCGACCTCAACTCGGATATCACCCTCTACTTCTTTATACTTGCCGTCTTCTTTGCCTCGGTAGCTGTTGCCTTCAGGATCGTCAACTCACCGTTCGGTCGGGTGCTCAAGGCGCTGAAAGAGAACGAGGACAGGGCGAGGAGCGTCGGCTACAACACAAAGGCGTTCAAGACCGTCGCGTTTATGATCTCCGCCTTTTTTGCGAGCCTCGCCGGGGGGCTCTATGCGGTCCATTCCAATTTCGTTCCCATGGACACTCTGTCTATAAACACCTCTGCCGACGTCGTCATCATGGCGCTGCTCGGGGGCATCGGGACGCTCTACGGCCCGATAATGGGTGCAATGCTTATCGTCTTTTTGAAGAACCTTCTGAGCAACTGGATAGGTAACTGGCCCCTGATTCTAGGTGCGATCTTCATCGTATCCGTCCTTAGCGTGAGGCAAGGTATCTTCCCCGTTATCTTCGGAAAATTGAAGGAGAAACTATGTATGCAGAGGTAGCGTCGAAGCACGGGAGCGGCATAACGAAGACCGCCGTCATCGGCGCAGGGGTGATGGGACATTCGATTGCCCAGGTGTTCGCGCACCGCGGTTGTTCCGTAATGCTCTATGACATCAACGAAGAGCTGCTCGCCGCCGGCATGGAGAAGATCCATAGCAACCTGACACTCTACGTTGAAATGGGACTCGAAAAGGCGGCCTTTGTGGAGACCGTCCTTTCAAGGATCACCACAACCACGGACCTCGGCGCGGCCGTCAGCCGGGCGGAGTTTGTGACGGAAGCCGTCATCGAGGACGTGAATCTAAAGAAGCAGCTCTTCAGAGAGATTGGCAGAGCAACATCGGACCACGTCATAATGGCAAGCAATACCTCAACGCTGCCGCTTACGCAGATAGGAGAAGCAACGGAGAAGAGGGAACGGCTGATTATCACACACTGGTTCAATCCACCCCACCTCGTCCCTGTTGTCGAGGTCATAAAAGGGGAAGCGACGACAGAGGAAACATTCCGTGTGACGGTCCGGTTCCTGAAGGAGATGGGCAAGGAGCCGGTGCACGTGTTAAAGCAGTTGCCCGGGTTCCTCGTCAACCGGATACAGACGGCGATGTTCAGGGAAGTGATGGCCCTGCTGGAAGAGGGTGTGGCGAGTGCCGAAGATATCGACAAGGCAGTACGGGGAAGTTTTGGGCTCCGGCTGGCGGTGATGGGACCTCTTGCTGTTGTCGACCTTGCGGGCGTGCACCTGTGGTATAAGGGCGCGCAATCGCTTTACCCTCTCCTCGACGCGTCGAAGGAGCCCCAAAGGACATGGGCGGAGATGGTTGAAAAAGGGTTCCTCGGTGAGCGAACAGGAAAGGGATTTTTTGAGTATGAGCCGGGAAGCATACCGGACATCATAAAGGCCAGAGACAAAAAATTGCTTGAGCTTCTCAGAATCCTTTATCACCACAAACAGGAGGTTTGATTATGGCGATTCTTATCACAGGGGGGGCAGGATTCATCGGGACTGCGCTGGCGGATGCGTTCCTCCGGAGAGGGGAAGAGATAGTCATCTTCGACAAGGTCATCGATGATTCACTATTCGCGGGAGAAAAGAAGGTCGTCAGGATACGAGGCGACATCACCAACTGGCCTGAAGTGCTGAATGTCGTGAGCCGCCATAACGTGGAAACCATCTTCCACCTCGCCGCGATCCTCTCTGCGATATGTGAAGCCAATCCCTGGGCCGCGATCAGCATCAACGCGCTCGGGACACAGTATGTCCTGGAAGCTGCCCGATTATTCGGCGTGAAGAAGGTGATGTTCACGAGCTCAATGGGCTCCTATGGCGTGACCCAGGATACCATCGTCACGGAAGAGACGAAGCAGAGGCCGACGCTGATTTACGGCGTGACCAAGGTTTTCGGAGAGCTTCTGGGCCTCTACTATCAGCGAAAATTCGGCATCGATTTCAGGGGCATCCGGTTCCCGCAATTGATAGGACCGAACGTGAAAACCTTGGGGTTCGGTCAGTATAATCCCTGGCTCATCGAAGCGGCAGTCAGGGGAGAACCCTTCGACGTATGGGCGCCTGAGGAGACGGTCCTCCCGTTGCTCTACATCAAGGATGCGGTGAAAAGTCTTGTCATGCTCCATGACGCTGACGAGAACAGACTCGCGACAAGGGTCTACAATCTCGGTCAGATAATGCCTCCCCCTACGGCCCGAGACGTGGTGGACGAGGTGAAGAAGCATTATCCTCATGCGAGAATCGGTTTTAAAGTCGACCCCAATGCCGAGATCGGGCTGGCCACGGTCCCGAAAATCATCAAGGGGGATGCAGCCGAGAAAGAATGGGGGTGGAAGGTGACGTACTCGTTGTCTGAGACCGTCGCGGATTTCATTAACGAGTATAAGAAGAACCTTGGCAATGAATAGTTTTTTGCACGCCGGTTTCAACAATCCACGCACACGACCGCACTACCCCTCTTCATGCGTGAGGGCACGGTGGTACGCCTGCAAAGTCTCCTCCACGTTCCGCACAGGCGGATACTGTTCCATCCATGCCCTTGCGACGATGCGTGCGGCCGCGCGTCTTTCCGGGTCCGCATAGAGGGCGACGGCGGAGGCCAGCGCGTGTGCATTCGCCGGGTCATCGATCACCATTCCCCCTTCCTGCGATGCGATCACCTGGGCCGCGCCGTTGAATCTCGTCGTCACCGCCGGCAGCCCGGCCGCGAGGGCTTCGAGGACGGTAAGGGAACAGGAGTCGTAAAACGTCGGATGTACGTAGATGTCGGCAGCCGCATAGTAGTGCTCCATGGGAGATAGGGGGCCGGTAAACATCACCCTGGCCGATATGCCGAGCTTTTTCATAAGCCTCTGGTAGCGCCCGGGTCGGCCCCGCCCTGCGACGAGCAGGCGGAAATCGCGGTTGGGGAATTGTGCGGTGAGCAGGGCCAACGCGCGCAAAAGCGTCTCAATGCCTTTCAGGCGGAAATTGTTTCCCGCGAAGAGGAGCAGTATCACGTCTTCCCCGACGCCAAGCTCCGCCCGCTTGTCTGCCCTGTAGACCTCGCGGTTCCGTGGATGGAAGAGGCCGAGGTCGACGCTGTTGAAGACCACGCTGATTCGATCCGCAGGGTAGGCGTAACAGTTGATGATATCAGCCTTGACCATCTCGGAGATGGCGATGACGTGACGCACGCCGTCGGGCGCTTTTCGCGTCGCCTCGGCGGCATAGAGACGGTTCTGAAAGTGGATCTCCAGATAGTGGCGGACTGAGAGATAGCGCGTGAGAAGCTTGTAGGCGTAGTACGCGGGATTGCTGATTGACGCAAATTCCTGCCTGAGATATGCCCGTTCCACACCGCCATGGGGGTTGAGCACGGTGGCGGCGCGCACTTGAGCGACGGCGTGGACGATATCGAAGCCTTGCCGGGTGAGGGTCCTGGACCCGTAGCGCCAGAGCGAGAGGGTGCGCAGCCAGCGCGGGTATTTCCAGACAGGTATCTTGTGGATCCGGTACGGCAGTCCGGCGACTGCTTCCGCCTCCGTCGCGAAGAGATGGACCTCGTGCCCCCTTTTTGCCAGCTCTTCGCAAAGGAAGGAGAAATACCGCTCGCCGCCCCGTGAAGGAAGGAACTTGTCGAGGAGGATCGCGATTTTTAACGGACGCATCTCCCTCTCTCCACCCATGACCTAACCTGCCCGCCTGCCCAGGGCCTTGATCCTCTCGTAGAACTCCAGCAGTCTTTTTGCCTGGAGACTATAGTCCCACTCTTCGAGGGCAGTCTTCCGGGCTTGGGCCCCGAGGCGCTCTTTGAGCCCGTCATCGGTGAGCACCTCTTCCATCCGTGCCGCCAGCAGTTGTTCATCGCCGGCCACGTACCCGTTGTACCCATCCCGCACCAGCTCGGGCAGCATACCACGGTCGGAGACGATGGCAGGTTTTCCCATGCCCATGACCTCCCGGAGCGCCCTTGCGGCGCCGTCGCTCCCCGCCCTCATCATCACAAAGAGATCGAAGGTCGCGATCATGGAGAAATAGTCGTCGAGCCGATAACCCGCGAGGATGACGTCTTCTTCCAGCCCGAGGGCAGCGATGGGCTTCTTGACGCTTTCCTCTATCTGCGAGCTTCGGCCCACGATGACGAGCTTGACCTTGCCCATCCGCGTCCGGAGCCTCTTGAAGGCTTTCAGGATCACGTCGTAGCCCCGGTCGGGCTTGAGGCGGCCGATCACGCCCACCACCTTTTCCTCGGGACCAATGCCCAGGGAGACTTTTAGGTCAGTGACCGGGCCGTCGTAGACGTGCACACCGGGCGGCAGCACGACGCACCTCTCGTCAGGATAGGCGAAGCGCTCGATATCGTGCTCCTTTATCTTGCTCCCGTAGAGGACAAGGCCATCGGTCCTCCCGAGAAGCGCGGACATGGCGGGCCCCTGGTCCAGCCCGTCTCTCTTGTGGTCGGTCCTCACGAGGAGCGGCGTGCCTGCGTGTCCGAAAAGAGACGCCGCAGCCAGTGCATGGTCGTGGGTGAGATGGGCGTGCAGTATATCGATCTTCCGGTCGGCCGCATAACGGTAAATGGCGCGGAAATCGAAAAGCCAGTCACGGGGTGAAAAGTACCTGTTCAGCCTGAAGCCGTCGTAGCAGGGGAGGCGTCGTTTCCGGGCCTCCTTCTCCACGGTGCGCTCCCGGAAGTCGGCGGGGGCCTTCCGAAAGGCGAGGGAGACATCGATCCCCAGCGTTTTCAGGCTTTCGCACAGCGAGACAACCGGCTCCGCCGGGCCGGTCCATTTCCAGTCGCTCAGGAGGTGGAGGCACCTCATTGCGCGTAAAACGCCTTCACGGCCGCGGAGACAGAGACGGCTTCCTCCTCGGCAAGCGTGGGGTAGAGGGGAAGGGATAGTATTTCCGATGCGGCCTTCTCCGCCACAGGAAAGTCGCCTCTTTTGTAGCCCAGATGCCGGTACGCCTGCTGGAGGTGAATCGGCGTGGGATAGTGGACAAGGGTGCCGATGCCGCGGCTTTTGAGGAATTGGGAGAGCGCTTCCCGGTCGGGCGTCCGTATCACGTAGAGATGGTAGACGTGATGCGCCCACGGTTTTTCCACGGGGAGCACGATCGGTGTCTCCTCCTTCAGGCTCCACCGGTAGATATCGGCCAGGTGGCGCCGCTTTTCGTTTCCGGCGTCGAGTCTCGCGAGCTTGACGGAGAGGATGGCTGCCTGCAATTCATCGAGGCGCGAATTGAACCCCTCGATGACGTGGAGATGCTTCTCAACTTGTCCGTAGTTGCGCAAGCGGCAGATCGTGTCGTAGACGCCGCGGTCGGCCGTCACCAACCCGCCTGCGTCGCCGTAAGCCCCGAGGTTTTTTGTGGGATAGAAGCTGAAGGCGGCAGCGAGCCCGAAGGTGCCGACCTTTCGCCCTTTATAGAGGGCGCCGTGTGCCTGGCATGCGTCCTCGAATATTGTCACGCCGAAGCGGTCAGCCACATCGATGATCTCGTCCATCCGGCAGGGATGGCCGTAAAGGTGGACGGGGATGCACGCCTTCACGCCGCTCTCAGCCTTGAGCACTTTTTCGAGGGCATGGGGGTCCATGGTGAAGGTCTCCGGGTCTATATCGCAGAAAACCGGGACGATGCCGTGAACGGAGAGGGCCATGGTTGTGGCGATGTACGTGTTCGGGGTGGTGACGACCTTGTCGCCCGCTTTCAGCCCCAGGGCCAGCCCGCCGATGCGGAGCGCGTCTGTCCCGGACCCCACACCTGCCGCGAAATGGACACCCGTATAGCGGGCAAAGGCATCCTCGAAGGCGGCGAGCTCCCTGCCCGTAATAAACTCGCCACTCCGGCAGACCCTGTCGAAAATCTCTGTCAGCTGATCCTTCAGCTCATCCCATTCCCTTTGCAGATCGAAGATCTTCACCATCAATCCCAGTACTCCTTCTGGTGCATTCGATAGAAATCGGCCGTCCTGCGTATGCCCTCTTCCAGGCTTGTTTTCGGTGTCCAGCCGGTAGCCCGTTTTATCTTGGATATGTCGGCATAGTAGTCGCCCGGCTCAACCTCCTTACGCTCCCTGGTAAAGTCGGTGAAACTTACCTTGCCCGAGCCGACGACCTCCGAGATCCTTCGCGCAAGGTCGTGGAACGAGATCGGCACACCGGTCCCGACGTTGAAGACCTCCCCATATGCGGCATCGGTCGAAGCCACGGTGAGCAGACATTCCACGAGGTCTTCGACGTAGAGGAAATCACGGAGTATCGTGCCGTCGCCGAAGACCGGTATCATTTCGTCGTCGAGGGCCTTGCGGATGAACCAGTTGAACACGCCGTACTCGTCGTGCGCCATCTGATGGCGGGGGCCGAAGGTGTTCGTGATCCGCAAGGAAGTCCCCCTGATCCCGAAGATGTCATCGTACACCAGCACCATCTTCTCGGCGGTGAGGTTAGTGACTGCGTAAATGCCCTTGGGGTTCGTCGGATGGTCTTCGCCGACCGGCAGCTTGACGCTCGCGCCGTACTCGCCCCTCGTGCCCGCGAATATGACGCGGCCGGCCCGGTTGCCCGATTTCAGGGCTTCGAGGAGGACGAGGGTGCCCCTACAGTTTATGTCCAGGTCCTGGATGGGGTTCCTCATACTGTCCACGTGGTTCACTTGTCCGGCCAGGTGGAAGATATAATCCTTTCCCTTGACCAGGTGGTTCATGGAGAGCTGGTTTCGCACGTCCGAGAAGTTGATCCTCACCCGGTTTTCGATCTCCTTCACGTTGAAGAGATTGCCGCCCTGCCGGGGCAGCATGTTGTCGACGATCGTCACGTGAGCGCCGAGACGCACCAGTTTTATGGCGAGGTTGCTGCCGATAAAACCCAGGCCACCCGTAATGAGGACGTCCTTATCCCTGAATCCTTCCATTTCTTCTCTCCAGTTCCCAGAGTTTTGCGTGTTTCATGAATACGTAGTACATGGTGGAGGCGACGATGATGAGGCCCGGTATCCCGTCCCGGAAACCTCCCTTGAAGAGGTAGTCTCTCAAAAAACGGTAGAGGGGCCTGCCGAGCATGTTGTAAAGATGAAAGGAGCGGTTCGATGCAGCCATGTCTTCGGCAAACGCCCCCGAATACCGGTCAACCGTGCGGATCTGGTGCGATATGTCGTTATAGGGCGCGTGGAGGTAGTAGTTTTTCAGACGTCCCACCCTGCCCTCGACGTGTACTTTCGCATGAATGCCCCCGAGCCAGCGGCCTTTTTCCTTCCGGTACAGGCGTATTTCGTGGTCGGGATACCACCCGCCATGCTCGATGACCCTGCCCAGGTAAAAATTCTTTCGTCGCACCATGAACCCGTCGTAGTCGGTCCCCGCCCGGAGCACCTCCTCGATTTCTCTCTTGATCGCAGGCGTCAGCCATTCATCAGCGTCGACAAAGAGCACCCAGGGGTGGGTGCAGAGGCTCTGGGCATATCCGTACTTCTCCGCCATATCGGTGGTGCAGAGCTGGTAGAGCCGGTCCGTGTACCGTCCTATGGTCTCGCGGGCGCCGTCTGTGCTCTCCGAATCGACCACCACAACCTCCGGTGCCCAGCCCGCAAGGGATGCCAGGGCTTTTTCAATGGTCGGTCCGTTGTTGTAGGTGATCATGTAAACGGACAAAAGCAATCGCGGATCGCGATCCCTTCCTTCAGTTTCGCGTTTCGCGTTTCGGTTCACCGCCCCTCCAAGTGCCGCACCAGCTCGATTATGTCCCTGGTCGAGTGGTTCTTCGGGTCCCCGACGATGGCGACCTTCCCGCCGTATGCGCGGACGACGTCCCTCTCCGGGACCGTTTCCACGGTGTAGTCCGTTCCCTTCGCATGGATATCGGGCCTCAGCTCGCGAATGAGCCGCTCGACCGTGGGTTCCCGGAAGGCGACCACGTAATCGACACACCCGAGGGCGGCGACGATTTCGATCCGCTCTTCGAAGGGTGTGATCACGCTGTTTCTCTTGCCCAGGCTCACCAGAGAATCATCGTCGTTGACACCGACAATGAGGATGTCCCCCAGGGCCTTGGCCGCCTGCAGATAGCGCACGTGGCCCACATGGAGGAGGTCGAAGCATCCGTTGCCGAAGACTATCTTCCTCCCCTTCCGTCTTTCCTTCTCGACAAGGCCGCGCAATGTGTCGAGGTCACGAATCCACTGTCCCATAGTCCTCAATCGCCCTCTTCAGCTCGTCGGCCGTTACCACCGCCGTGCCCGTCTTCATAACGACGATACCGGCCGCGCAATTCGCAATGCTTGACGCCGCGTAGAAGCCGGCGCCCGAGGCGAGGGCCAGCGTTGCCACTGCCGCCACCGTATCCCCTGCGCCCGTGACATCGGCGATCTCCTCGCTTCCATAGATAGGTATGTGGTGTATCCGCCCATCCTTGAGAAAGAGCGCCATACCCTTGTTTCCTCTCGTGATAAGGAGCGCTTCCACGTCCATAAAGCCGATGATGTGCCTGCCCACCTCTTCCACGTCCGTCTCCCCGGTGAGACCCGCAAGGGCATACGCCTCGGACTCGTTGGGCGTGATCAGGGTAAGCCCTTTGAATTCCCGCAGGTGATACCTCGAATCGCCAACGATGATTTTCCCGCGGGCAGCGTCCGCCGCGTCAGCCCTCATGTCCGCGTCGATGAGCCCGTACTCGTAATCGGAGAGTATGATGGCGTCCACGTGAGGGGCAACTTGCGCCAGTTTCCGCCGTAAATCCTTCCTCAGCGCCGCGGGGGGAGGGGTCTCCATCTCCCGGTCGACCCTTATCACCTGCTGTTTCGAGGTGTGGGTGTCCCCGGCGAGGATCCTCGTTTTCGTCACAGTCCTGCCGTCATACCTCAAGAGCCCGTCCAGGTCGATCTTTTCATGGGCGGAAAAATGCGCATATAGCTTGTCGCCCGCCTCGTCGCGCCCCAGGCAGGTGACGGGATGTACATGGGCGCCAAGGGCCAGCAGGTTGTTTATCGTGTTGCCCGCGCTGCCCGGCGCGAGGCTCTCGTGCTCGTACCTGATCACCACCACCGGCGCTTCCCTCGACAGCTTATGCGGTTTTCCGTAAATGTATATGTCGGCTATCACGTCGCCGACCACGCAGATATGCTTGTCTTTGAACCGGTCTATCAATTCCGGCCGGATGTCCACTTAGAGCACCTCCTCGACTTTGTGGAACACCTCTTCCGGGCTTATGCCCTTCACACATGCGTGATCGCGGTCGCAGCGCTTCATGTTGCAGGGCCTGCAAGGGATATCCTTGCAGACGGTGTGGGTGAAGCTGCCCGCATACGTCGTATACCGCTCATCCATGGGGCCGAGGATGACCACGGTCGGCACCTGCAAGGCGGCGGAGATGTGGCGGGGGCCTGTGTCATTGCTGACAACCACCGAGGCCCGGGCAAGGCATACCTTCAACTCCCTCACGTCCATACTCCTTACCTCGACCGCCTCCTTGTGCTTCACGCCGTCGCAGATGCGGCTGGCGATCCCTTCCTCGCCCTTGCCGGGGAGCAGGTATACCCGAAAGGAAAACCTTTCCGTCAGCATGTCGGCAAGGCGCGAGAAATACGTGTCGGGCCAGCGCTTCGACGGACCGTACTGAGCGCCGGCGATGAAGACGGCGTAGTCGCCCGTCACATCCGCGAACTTTTCGTCGAACCTGCGCTCCTCGTCATCGGTCACCCGCAAAAAGGGTGTCTCCGTGGCCCTCATCGCGGAGAGCGCATCAAGGACCCTCAGGTAGTGCTCCACCGTGGGCTCTGGTCCGAAAGGGGCGTCTTCTATGATCGAGTGAAGCATAAGGCCCCTGCTGTTCCGGCCGTAGCCTATTCTCGCTTGCACCGCGCCGAGAGAGAAGAGCAGGGCCGACCGGAAGGAATGGGGTAGGACGATGCCCCTCTCAAAGCGGCCGCTCCTGATGGTGCTCACCAGGTCGAGGAAAGGGACCAGGTCCTTGCCGTCGTAAAGGATGAAGCGGTCGAAGAGTTCGAGGCCGTTGTACAGGTGCATGGCGGAAGGTTTCCCCACGCCCCATAACTCTCCATCGAGGGCCTGCCTCAGGGAATGGAGGAAAGGCGTTGCCATCACCATGTCGCCAAGCCAGTTAGGCAGGTATATTATCGTCTTCCCAGTCACTCCTCACGCCCATAAAACGGTTGTACCTTACCTCGTAATGCTGCTGCCCGCTCTTCCGCATTCGCTCGTCGGTCCTCTCGATCTCACCGGCGATCAGGGCCTTTTCCGCCTGCCATGTCCCGGGACCCATCGGCTCTACGCGTGAGACGATCCGGGCGTACTCGGGGATGTGCGCGTATCCGTTGACAAAGGCGCAGAAACAGTCCTTCACCTTTTTCACGTAGAGGTTCACATCCTCGCCAAGGTCCATGCAGGTCTCATCGGTGAAATTGTCAAGGTCCGCCATCCGCCCGAAATCGATGGCGCCCGCACTTTGCGCGATCTCAAAAGCCCTCGTGCCCACAAAGGGGAAAAAGAGGGTCCACCGGAAGCGCCCCGGCTGCAGCTTCGACAAAAGGCGCAGCGTATCCTGCACGTCTTCTTTCTCCTCACCAGGTAAACCTATCATAACAAAGGCCGACGTGTGAAGTCCAAATTTATGGGCCGCCCTGAAAGCCGCCTCGATATCGCTGTTGGTCATGTACCGGGAGAGCACGGTCCGGCGCATCCTCTCGCTTCCGCTCTCGACGCCGAACTTCACTATCCTGCATCCGGCCTGCTTCAGGCAGGCGGCCGCCTCCTCGTCGAACATCCTCACGTGGGCGTTGCACACAAAGCCGATCCTGGTCACACTCCGGTATTTTTCCGCGAATTCCCGGAGCCAGTCCTTGTCGAAGGTGAAGAGGTCGTCGTCGAAGATAAACATGCTGATCCTGTTATAGCGGGACAGCAGGGAGTCGATCTCGCCTACGACCTGGTCGACCGTGTGGCGTCTTATGTAGTCCTTGGGCAGGTGCCCCGAGTCTTTGTAGAGCTTGATGATTTTGTGGTTCAGACAATAGGTGCATCTGAAGGGACAGCCCCTTGAGGCGAGCAGGCCGACCCATCCGTTCTTTGCATCGATCATCCGCTGGAAGTCAAAGATCTCGTAATCCTTGGGCGGGAGGCGCAATAAGTCCGTATACGGCCTCAGGGGCTCCAGGACGGTCCGGCCGCCGTCCCTGTAGCCCATATTCCGCACCCCCGTGGGTCCCCTGGCCCTGATCGATTCGAGAAACGCCTCTTCTCCCTCGCCCACGCAGATGGAGTCGAGAACAGGCTCCTTGAGAGTCCCGTGAGGGTCCATGGTGGGATGAATGCCGCCGAAGACTATGGGCCCGTCGTAGTACGTCCGCAGATGGGCCGCGATCTCCAGGGCATACTTGTACTGGTTGGTCAGGACGGAAAAGCCGATCACGTCGGGAGCGATCCTCATGACGTCCCGCTTGATGCGGTCGAGATCGAGGGGGTAGCCGAGGTCCGCATTTATATTGAGCAGGAACGTCTCGATGCCCTCGGACCTCAAGAGACCTGAGATAGAGGATATGCCGTAGTTGAAGCCGATCTGGGCGTTCAGGTTCGGGTAGATGAAAAGGACGCGCATCAGTGAGCCTCCGTAGCTGCCCAGGCAGCCAGCACTGCCCTGTGGACCTCATCTACGGTGATCGAACGGAGGCATTCGCGACTCTTGCACGTCTTGTCCCTGCACGGGCTGCACGGCAGCTCTTTCCTCACCATGGTGTGGCCGTTGCCGTAAGGACCGTTGACGAGATGGTCGGTAGGGCCGAATATGGCAACGACAGGCACGCGGGCAAAGGCGGCCAGATGCATCACGCCCGTATCGCCCCCTATATAGAGGTCCGTCCTCTTGAGGAGGGCAAGGAGCTGCGACACCGTCGTGGCGCAGGCAAGCACGGCATGGCTGCCCGCAACTGCCGCGAGGCGGCGGGCTTCTTCCTCCTCTCCGGGTCCCCACACTACCATCATGGTCGCGCCCGTGGCGTCGCCCACACGCCTGATAAGCTCGGCGTAGCGGGCGAGGTCCCACCTCTTGAACTCGCTCCCCCTGCTGCAGAAGGGATTTACGGCAAAAATAGGGGAGGCGGTCTTGCGATTTGCAAGGAAGGCGTCGATGTAGGACGCGGCGGCCGGGGGTGTTTTAAGGTCTATTTCCGGCAGGCCGCGGCTGCCGAGCCGGGAGGCGAGGAGCATGTTCCGGTCGGCCTTGTGCATGCGTGGGTCCGGTGGCGCTATTTTCCCGTTATAGAAGAGCCAGCTCCCTTCCTTGGCCGGTCTCCTGTCGAAGCCGATCCTTTGTGCGGCGCGCGCGGTCCATGCGAGGAGTGCGCTTTTGATAATGCCGTGGAAGTCGACGACGGTATCGTATGCGTCCCGACGGAGGCTTGACCGAAAAGCCGCGAGTGTGGCGAGGGCGGCATCGAGGCGCCCGCGTCGCAAGGACCCCGCGATCCTGCGCCGTGGGAACTCTATGACCCGGTCGACAAAGTCCTGATGGGCGAGCAGCTCCGACGGAGAGCCTTCGACGAGCCATGTGACGGCTGTCGCGGGTGCCGCCGCTTTGATCGCCTGTACCGCGGGCATGGTCAGGAGCACGTCCCCCAGTGAGCTCAGCCTAATCACCAGGATACGATGTTGGGGCTCAGCGCCCCCTCGACGGGCAAAGCCACGACCCGCTTCGCGGGTGCCCCGGCCTCCCCCCTCAGAACTGCTACGAGGTTGGGGCTCAACGCCCCCTCGACGGGCGAAGGCACGACCCGCTTTCGCACAGGGCCAGGTACCCAGCTCGATATTGCCTTGCGGGGTGGCCGCCCGGCCTCCCTCCTCAGAACTGCTAAGATGCACCGTCATTCTTGAAAATATCGACGAGAGGCGGCGGGAGTCTGGTCGGTTTTCTCTCGACGTTCACGCAGATATGCCTCGTTTTCCCCCGGACTACGGTTACCTTTTCTTTCAGGATCTCATAGGTGAAGGTAACGCCCCTCGACTGGATATCGGAGACACTCGTCCGGACCGTGAGAAGGTCGTCGTAGACCGCAGGATTATAGTACTTTATCTCAATCTCGGAGACGACGAGGCGATAGCCCATTTCTTCGAGCTCCCGGTAAGGAAGGCCCTTTTCCCGCATATACTCATTCCTTGCCACTTCGAGGTAGACAGGGTAGGCGCCGTAATAGACGATGCCCATCATATCGGTCTCGGCGTACCGCACCCGCAAAGGCACATCCACGTAGTCCATTACAACGCCCTCGAATACTCGGGCCTCAGCATGGATGGGTCTTTCTGGTTCAGCACGTGCATGATCGCCCTTAACGCCCTGCCCTTATCTTCAGGCAGCCAGATCTTTATGGGGAGATAGTTCGAGGCGTGGTTGGAGGCAAAAAAGGTGTGGGTAACATTGGTGTTTTTGACCATGATGGCCAGCTCTCTCAACATCTGATAGGGGTCCGGCACGACGAAGGTGCCTTTCTCCACCTCTTCGGCCAGCGGTGTCCCGGGAACCACGATGAGGCTCAGGGCGCCCACATATTCGGGGTCTATCCTGCTCAGGAACTTGCCCGTTTCCTCCGCGTGTATCTCGCTCCTCTCCACTCCGCCGAGACCGAGGAGGACGGTGACGGAAAGGATGATCCCCGCCTCTTTCACCCGGGCAGCCGCCTCCGCAGTTTTGTCGAGGGTCGTACCCTTGTGCACCCTGTCCAGGGTCACCTGGTCGCCCGATTCCACGCCGAGATAGATAATGCCCAGACCCATCTGTTTCAGGGCCTTCAGCTCATCAACGGACTTCTTGAGGATCGCTTTCGTGTTGGCGTAGGTCCCGATACGCTCGAGCCTCGGGAAGCTCTCTTTTATCAATTCCATAATGGGCATAAGCCGCTTTTGGGGGAGAATGAGCGCGTCGCCGTCAGCCAAAAAGACCTTTTTCACGTGGCGCTCGTATGCCTTAGCCTCTTCCACGTCCGCCCGGATTTCCTCGAAGCTTTTAACCCAAAATTTCTTATCTTTGAAGGAGCCGCAGAAAGTGCACTTATTGTGGGAGCAGCCGACCGTGACCTGGAGAATAAGGCTGTAAGCCTCGCTCGGGGGCCGGTAAATCATACCTTCGTACTTCATTTCTCAATCCTGTATACCTTCTCGCCTTCTCTTATGAAGCCGAATTTTTTACGCGCAATATCTTCGAGGTAGCGGTCATCGTGCTGGAGACGGTCTATTTCGCCCTTCAGCACGATATTCTCACTCCGGAGTTTTTTTATGGAAGCATCCACGGCCCCTATGCGCTGTTTGAGCCTCAGGTAATCGATAACGCCGTTTTGGGACAAGCAGACGATAAATAATAGGGCAACGAGCAGGGCCAGCAACCCGTACTTCTTCGCCGCATCCTCCAACATGTAACAATTTTAACGGGTAAGAGAGCAAATGTCAAGAAAAGACGCGGGGGTAGGGCGTGGCCAAGGGCCTCCATGCATATGGAGGACCTCAACGTATGAGCAGTGACTCCCCACGTCCACCGGCCTCTCGGATGAACCATATACACTCGGGAGTGTACCCGGTCTTCGTGCTGACACAAAATACTTTGACATTAGCGACTTCTATGTCGCAGCGCGACGGGAGGTCGTTGACAGGTAATTGATGCGATATTACCATATCGTACGGTGGAAGGGACCCAAAAAAAACCAGGAGGATAAGCTCATGAAAACCAAAAACCCGTTGATTTTTTGTGCATTGGTAGTGATTTTTGTCGCTGGTTATTCCATGGAAGCCTCCGCGCAATGCTCCGATGCGACGCTTATTGGGACTTACATATATTCCGGTATAGGCAACCCGACCCCGACGGGCACGAGTCTGTATTTGGAAAGCGGTATGGAAAGTTACGATGGCAAAGGGAAGGTCCACAACGTTTACAGCAGCAATTCGGGGACCGGTCCCGTCAGCTTTGGTCGTGCCACCGCCATATATAACATCAAGTCTAATTGTACGGGTACCGTAAACTATGGCAGCGGCGAGGACATTTACGACATTTTTGTAAGCCCGGACGGCAGCAGTTTTACCTATATCAAAGTTGGCGGCACCGATACCCAGATCGACTCTGGAACAGAGAATCGTGTTTCAATGAGTCAGATAGTGAAACCAGAGACGTAACATTGCCAGCAGATAGTCGTCGAAGTGCATGGTTCTTATCGCTTTCGCGTAAACGAACCGGTCCGCCTACCAGGACATGAGGCGAGAGCTAAGTACGGCGACGTTCTTAAGAAAGTAAGTAACTTCCCCCTCGTTCTTTCTCCAAGAGTCCATGCTGGAGTTGCACCCATTGGGGCCGGTCGGGACGCTGTTTCATTCTGTAGGTTCTCAGTAGAGTTCTATCGCCTCTCTGATATTCCTCAGTGCTTCTTCCTTAGTGTCTCCCTCGCTTATGCAGCCCGGCAGAAGGCGCAAGGACGGTGTAACCGCCATCTTCGCTTGCTTCTACTGCCACTTTGATTTTCATGGTCATCACCACTTCGTGTAAGTATACATCATTTCATTCCGGAGGCGTTTCTCTTCATCTTGGGAGGGTTTGGGATGTGCATTCCACGCGACCGTGTAGTTTTCGATTGACGAGGTTTTTCTTCTTGTGCCCTTAATTCCCGACCGCTTGGTCCGACAATTAATGATATGAGTATTAGACCCGGCCTCAACGTGAGGATCGTCACCGACATAGACGTCACAAAAGAAAGGATTCTCGTCAAAGGCTCCACCGTGCACGACGTGCAGGAGCCTGTCATAATCCTCGCCCAGACAGACCCCCCTATCCTGAAATCGATGCTTCATAAGGAGGCGATCGTCACCTACCTGATAAAGGAAAAGGACGGCCCGGTTCGTTACGGCTTTACCGCGGAGTTCGTCGAGTTCATCGACTACAGCCTCAACTCGGGCCAACAGGCGAAGGCCCTTGTGGTGAGAAGGACAGGCCCCGAAAAGCCGTACAGCATCAGAATGTCTTACCGCGCGGGCCCGACCGGCCGGAGCAATATCTCCATGTCTGTTTTCTCTCACAGCGTGAATATCATCGACATCTCCCTCGGCGGTGTGAAGTTCACCTACGGCACGCCTCTCGTCCTCATGTTCGACGAGATCGCCCCGATAGGTTTGGAGATAGGCGGCAAGGTCTACACCCTGGAAGCGCACATCTTGAGAACGTGGCAGGGAGATTACGAAGGCGCCAGACGCCATCTCTGGTTCGCTTCGGCAGAATTCATGAACATGAGCAAGACGGTGGAGCATGCTCTATCACGCAAAATCTACGATATAGAGCGGGAATCACGACAAAAGGACGCATAAGGGGGGTCTGGACCACCCTCAATAAGTATCTCACTCATACCGTTGTCTACCGGGGCGATGGCGGGGATGACGGGCCTGCGTGCGTGAAGAGTATCTGAGATAGAATGTTCCGAAAAAAAACTTTCTTCATTTGCAGATTTGTCGAATATGTGATGATATTATTAGGCGCGACCGCCGGAGGCGCCGCTTGCGTCCGGCCGCCATAACAGGAGAGAAGAGAACTATGACCAATCTGCTTGACAACATCGAGGAGATCCTCCTCATGGGACCGGGTCCTTCCTGTGTCCACCCCAGGGTTTATTCCGCCTTGGGCCGAAACGTCCTGGGCCATCTCGACCCCCACTTTTTGACCATCGCGGACGAGCTGAGGGAGCTGCTCCGACGCATCATGAACACGAAAAATGAGTTTACCATCCCCATATCGGGGACAGGTTCCGCCGGAATGGAGGCCTCCTTCGTCAACCTCGTCGAACCGGACGACAGGGTCCTGGTCCTCACGAACGGCCTTTTCGGTCTCCGCATGCAGGACGTGGCCAGAAGGCTCCGCGCGCGCGTCGATGTGCTGGACTTCCCCTGGGGGCGACCGGTGGTCACGGAAGAGGTGGAAAAGGCCGTCCGGAATAACCCTTACAGGATAGTGGCGGTCGTCCACGCCGAGACATCGACGGGTGTGAGAAACCCCGTCAAGGAGATCGGTTCCGTCGTGAACGGGACCGACGCCATCTACCTGGTCGATACCGTGACGAGTCTCGGGGGCATGAACGTTTTCATGGACGAATGGCATTGCGACGCCCTCTACAGCAGCACCCAGAAGTGCCTCTCCTGTCCACCAGGGCTCGCACCCCTTTCATTCTCGGAAAAGGCGATGGCCAGGGTCAGGGCGCGTAAGGCCAGGGTGCCGAACTGGTATCTCGACTTCACCATGATCGCCGATTATTGGGGTCAGAACAGGGTCTACCACCATACCGCCCCCATAAGCATGATCTACGGTCTCTACCAGGCGGCCCTCCTTATCATCGAGGAAGGGCTGGAGCAGGTGTTCGAGCGGCACAAGAGAAACCATCTGGCCCTGGTCGAAGGCCTGGAGGCGCTGGGTTTGAAGATGCTCGTCGAGGAGCCCTTCCGCCTTCCCATGCTTAACACGGTCCTTGTTCCCGAAGGCGTCGACGAGGCCTCGGTCCGCCGGCGGTTGCGGAACGAATTCAAGATCGAGCTGGGTGCCGGCCTCGGACCTCTGGCAGGGAAGACCTGGCGCATCGGGCTCATGGGACATACCTCGAGAGAAGAGAACGTCTCGAGGTTCCTCTCGGCGCTCGGGCGGGTGCTCGAGGGATAAGGCGGATCGCAAGAAAGGATGAGGACACCATGGGGGAAGACCGTAAATAAGTGGGGTACCCGGGCGCCCGTATATGATTTATTCACGAGAAGGAAGAGCATTTTTTCTGGCCGGAGCGATTCCCGATGGATATTGCCACCCCCGTCATGAGGATGCGACCCTCGCCGCGCGCAGGTAGACGCGGACGCGCCTCATCTGCGTCTCCCCGATGATAGCCGAGAGCTGCCGCTCGTCGAGCTTTGCAAGGTCCCCGATGGTAGCGACCCCGTGCTCTTGAAGTCTCTCCGCATGCTCGATGCCGAGACCTTTGAGGTGCATCAGCGCGAGGCTTTGCCTTTCACGCGCATTGAGCAGCCGGGGGTCAATGGCATAGCTCGTCCTCACGCCTTTGCGCTCGAGGGCGGATCGCGTGTCTTCCGTGAGGAATGAGAGGCGCTCGATTGGGGCAGCATGGGAGAATACGGTGTGCCGTTCTATCAGGAAGAAGGAGATAACCGCAAAAACGAGCGCGAGAAACGGCGCGCGCCATAGCGGCTTTTCGAGGAAACGGCTCTCTTCGAGGAGATTGACAAAGGCGATTGTTTCCAGGCCGAAGAGAGCGAAGCCGATATAACCCGGCGCCGGCATCTCAAAGACCTTACCCTCCTCGAAGAAGGGGACTGTGTAGACCCACTTCGTGATGGACCAGTAGTTCCAGAATTCCCATAAAAAGCCGCAGATCATACCCGCCAGGGCGGCTGCGAGGAGCTGCCTCAAAGCACCCTGCTCGAGGTCGCGCATGAAGGAGCGATAGCCTTTCCGGTAGTTGTATCCATCGATGATAAAGATAAGGAAGACCCACGAGAGGCCGAAAAGATAACGGGGGAAGGCCAGGGAAAGGACGAGGCACAAAAGGCCGAGAGGGATTGCGTAGACGCGGTACGCACCCTTCGATGCCCGAGGGATCCTCACCTCCGGAAGGAGGCGCAAGAGCTGTTCTTTGGTCAATAGAATCCCCGGAATCACCGTGCCGAAGGCGAGAAAATAGCTGCCGAAACGGAAGGCTGTCGGGCGAGAGGGCATATTGATGTAGAACCAGTTCTGCATGCGCAGGTTGAAAAGCTCGAACATGCACCAGAAGGCGACGGAGATGGTCACGAGAGAGAAAAGACGCCTGTTGAGCACGAAATGGCAACCGGTCTCGAGGGCAAGGCTGACGTCAAGGAGGATGATGTAGGACCACCAGGCCATTATGTAAAATTGATACATAAAAGGCTCGGTTCTTTGAAACAAGGTGTAATACGCGAACAATTGCAGAAGAACGGCGAAGACGAGCGACGAAAGGGTGAGCTTTTTCACCTCATCGGGTGTTGTCGTTTGATGCCGTGCGCTGCTCCTGGTCCGTGTCGGTCTTGTTCGCCGTCGGAGGGGACCCCTTTACTCTGACGGCCCCGACGAACGTCCTGGCAAAATAGGCATCGCTGAGACGGTCGACATTGACGCCCCTCCGGAACAGAGAGGACGCGTGGATAAAACAGTTATCCCCGATGTAGATGCCCACGTGGGTGGGATAGTGGGCGAACGGTTTTGTCTTGAAGAAGACGAGGTCGCCGGTGACAAGGTCGTCCTTGTTCACCCTGGGGCCCGCGTAAAATTGCTCCCTTGCGCACCGCGGCAACTGGACCTCGAAGATCTCGTACATCTTCTTGACGAAGGCCGAGCAGTCGAGGCCCCTGACGCTATTACCGCCGTACCGGTACGGAGCGCCGGCAAAGCTTTTGGCGACCTTCACCAGGATACCGCGTTCCTCCTCGCTCTTCCACGGCCGCAACGGCCGGTCGTTCAGCGCGATGGGCGCGTCTTCCCCATCTTCCTCCGTCTTCGGTATGAATACGGTGGTTCCTGGCTTCAGCCGCTTTCCCTTGATCCCATTCAGGTCGGTAAATTCATCCCTTTCAAACTGGAAGAGTCGGGCGAGCTTTTCCACGGTGTCTCCCCGCTTCACCCTGTATGCTATGTACTCGCTATTCTCCTCTTCTTCCCGGGTGGTGACTTCGTCGGTGGCGGTGACGTGGACCGTCCCTTTCCGGGTAGCGGCCTCGCCGAGTTTCGCGGTCCTCATCCTTTTTGTCCTGCCCGATCGCCGGTCCGCACTATTCACCCGGCTGTGCCTCGCTGCCCTCAGGCCCGCCAATTTATTCGCGGACGTATGGTGCTTGTGAGGCTTCCGGACCGTCTGGACGGCCGACGCTGCCTGCTTTGCGGAAGCGTGGGCCGGACAACAGCACAGCGCGAGCAGAAAAAGAGATGAGCACACACAGAGCATCCACGCTACTTTCCCCATTATGTCCCCTATATCGTGTTCTTTTAACAGAAGAGGCAAAATCATGTCAAGCAATTTTTCCTCGAAGAGGCGGCGAGTCACGCCAACTCATCAACTTTATAGGAGATATTTTTTTTGATTTTTTCTATTGACATTCTCGCGTTATCTTGCGATACCTATAGCTGCTTTTTACGACTACGAAATAAGGAGGTTTTAAACGATGCCTGCGAAAGTTGATGAGGAGACCTGCTCTGCTTGCGGTGGCTGCGCCGAAGTATGTCCGGTGGACGCGATCAGCGTCGATGATGTGGCAAAGGTTGATGCCGAGTTGTGCACCGACTGCGGGGCCTGCGTGGAAGAGTGCCCACTGGAAGCTATTACCGTCGAAGAATAATGCGAATCTAAAAAATAGATGAGGGGATGGGTGTACCCATCCCCTCATCTTAGCCTCTCTCTAGTCTCGGGTCAAATCCCCCCGGCTACGACCTCGGAAATATCGAGCGCCTTCATCGACGCTGATTTTTCCTTATCCTTAATGGCATCCTCCATCATGATGAGACAGTAAGGGCATGCGGTGATTACGGTGTTTGCCTCCACACCAATGGCCTCATCCATCCGCAGGTGGCATATCCTCCCGTGGTGTTCTTCCATCCATATCCTGCCGCCGCCGCCGCCGCAGCAGAACCCTTCGTCCCTATTCCTGGGCAGCTCGACGAACCGGCCGTTCTTCACCTTGTCAACGATCTCCCGGGGCTGGTCGAAGACCCTGTTGACCCGTCCGAGATAGCAGGGGTCATGATAGGTCGTCACCCCGTCGAGGGTCGGGTTCAACGAGATCTTTCCGTCCCTGGCAAGCATGCTGATGAATTCCGTGTGGTGGTACACCTCGAAATCGCCCCCGAGCTGCGGATAGTCGTTCTTTAATGTATTGTAGCAGTGGGGACAGGCGGTCACGATCTTCTTGACGCCGAGCTCCTTTAAGAATTCCACGTTCCCCTGCGCAACCTCCTGGTATTGATACTCGTTCCCCGTCCTGCGAAGCGGATCGCCGCAGCATTTCTCGTCGGGGCCCAGCACGCCGAAGGAGACGCCGGCCTTTTGCAGAATCGTGGAGAGGGATTTCGCCACCTTTCTATTCCGGTCATCGAGGGAGGCGACGCAGCCGACCCAGTAGAGGACGTCAACCTGCTCCTCGGTTGCTTTCTTTATGTCGAGCCCTTCGGTCCATTCGAGCCTCTGGCTCTTGCCCATGCCATAAGGGTCGGACCTGGTTTGCAGGTTTTTGTAGAGGAGCTTCAGCTCCGGGGATATCTTGCTCAGGGTCATCGTCAAATACCTGCGCATCTCTATGGTCTTGTCGAATGTGGGGATCGAGACCGGGCAGTTGACCTGGCAGGAGAGGCAGGCGGTGCACGACCAGAGCGTTTCTTCCTGGATTACGTTGTCGAGCAGGCCCTCTTCGTTCTTGACGCCTTGTGCGGCGCGCAGCCATTCCCCTTTGAGATCCTGGACCAGTTTCTTGGGTGACAAGGGTTTTTGGCTCAGGTGTGCGGGGCACCTGTCCTGGCACCTGCCACAGCGCGTGCATGCGTCGAGGTCGAAGATCTGCCTCCAGGTGAAGCCGTCTATCTGGTTGATGCCGAATTCCTCGGCAGTCTCGAAATCGGCGATCGGCGTGAGCGCGCCGCGGGGCGCGTCCTCAACGCCCCTGAACATCATATTGAGGGACGACGTGACGAGGTGGAGAAGCCTGCCCGAATAAACTACATAGGCGATCAGGCCGAAGGAGAGGAACATGTGCACGTAATAGATGACCGCGTGGATGGTGCGTACCCCCTCTTTCGAGGCGCCGAGAAAAAGGGAGGAAGTGACCCACCCCACGAAGCTGACGACTTCATACGGGGGTCTGTCGAAGGCAATGCGGGCC
>Ga0326727_10007687_pt1 | contig 28202 bp, 20 predicted proteins | sample MB2enrmetagenome_FD_207643 | JGI IMG/M metagenome (GOLD analysis project Ga0326727, IMG submission 207643) | Lab enriched peat soil microbial communities from McLean, Ithaca, NY, United States - MB29MY | ecosystem: Environmental > Terrestrial > Soil > Wetlands > Peat | place: USA: New York...
TCCCGGTCACTTCAAGCACCATAAGAACGCCAGCGTCGCTTCGCTCCGAAAACGCCCGGCTTCACCTCGGAACCCGCGACCGGATTCAAATCGGAATCACTGCCCACCTTCAGAGGAATACCCAGTTAGCCATACTTTCCATTATCCTGGCAGGCACCACGATAACGCTGGCAATACTCCTTTATAGACAGCAACGCTTTGTCCCGGCCAACGGAAATAACCCTTACGTTATGTTCGACACCCGAACCGCCCAGGCTTGTTATTCAGGTCCGCCCATCAAGCCATCATCCAATGAACACCCGAGTATTTTCGAACAATTTGGGGTAACCCCCAACGGCCAATATAAAACAAACAATCCAGAGAGCCTACCATTATGCAAAGACTTGAAATGAGGCAGCTAAATGGACAGCAAAGTTAAGCCACCCCAGCCTTACAAGGGATGATAAAATGACGAAGGCGAGCGGCGGGGCTGACAGCCTTATGTCAGTGCCGAAGGTGTGGGAGTACGAAAAACGTAAACCCGCGTCTGGACCGCTCGCCTAAAGTGTAACCTGTCCGTTTTCCGAACAAGGGGGAATTTATGGGTGCGGCAATTAGAATCATTTTCGCATCTATAATCGGTGGAATTGCGGGTTGGTTCTTCATTGACTTCTTCGCCAAGACCCGACAAAAATTAATTAACAAAAGCAATGAGGCAATACAAGACTGGAAATGGAAGAGAATAGAGGACGCCAAGAAAAACAAATCAAAAGAGAATTAGGTGTCTTCCGACTTCTTCCATCGTGTTCTGGATGCTTTAGCCGCAATATGAGACCGCTCTTTTGACGATAGAGACTTGGCCCTTACCACCCCACCCCTAAGACCCCCGGCACGGCCTCTGATCATATCAGGATGCCGTTTGGCATCACTAACAGTATCCTCTGCCTCTCCGGTCGCAATATCTACGATCATCTTTGCAAGCAGGTTTGGGTCCCTTGGACGTTTCATTTATTCTCCATACTACGGGCAAGGTTAGTATGCCCTTTTATCCCGTTCTCCACCTGAAGCCGCACATTAGCGGTACAATCCACCGCTGGCACGGCAAGGAATTTAAGAATCCGCATCAAAACTTTGATTTGTTCCAGCGTCAACGAACCTTGGGTGCCGCCTGCATTCCTATTGATAATGAAGAGGTTTTCGTTGCAATTTGGACACTGAGAAAGCAGCCTTTCGGACCCTTTTGCTACGGGATAAAATACTTTAGAGCTACATTGCGGGCATTCAACCTCAATCCCCGATATATCCCCAATGTCTACTAGCGTTCGCACTTCGGTTGTCATCGCTCCCTTTCAAATCTTATTGTCTCACAGAACTGACAGGTTGCAAGAGAGTCAAAATTCAAACTGAGACACTACCGGCTTGTACATGGACTGTGCCACCACATCGCTTTCCGCCCGGCTAAACATCTTCACGGTTTCGCGAAACATGGGATGCGCGGCCTGTTCGGGAGTCCGGAGCGCCCGCGCCACTCGGTCCACGGAGCAGGGCGGGGCATCGAGCAGGAGCAGGAAAAAGTTTTGATGGAGGGCCGAACGGCCGCCGGTCCGCAGGCTGTTTATCTGCGACTGAGACTTGCCTCGCGCCGTGCGCGGCCCCGTCGATTTCTTCGCGTTGCGGCGATTGGCTTCGATCCGGGCAGGGGCCAGGGTGGGAGACTTGCACGGAGACATGGTGGGACCTCCATCAAGCTACTATTCTAGTGTACACCATAGCCTAAGAGATGTCAAGAGACAAGTTGTCGGGTCCGTGGATTATTTGTTTTTTGCAGCGGCGAGTTTACCTCGCCACATGTCGGCGTCCCGATAAGATCGGGACAGATTCCGCCGCCTCTGCCACAGATTGATCCCGGCAATTCCCCTCATTGATAAGGAGGGGCCAGGGGGTGGTTAACCTGTTCGATTTGTCCCTTACCCACCGCCGCAGCGGTCCGCGTTACGAACGCTCCCCCAGGTCCCTTCGCGAAAGTGCAGACCTGCAAGAACATGGGTCTGGCCTGCCGGCCGAGGGGTGCGGGGGGTAGCTGAAAACCACCACCCTAGCCGGAAACCACCACCGCACAGGCACTGTGCCCTGCTGGCGTTCCGCCGGTATAGTTGGAACCGCATGAAATCGCGGTATTTCGGACAGTCCAGTTTGGCAGGGCACTTGCCCTAATCCAGGTTGCAGTTGGGCAAGAAGGATGGAGGATTCGAGGAGGTACTAAAATGCGAAACCTAAAACTTTTGTCGCTGCTGGGCTTATGCTTGGTGTTCGCGCCGTATGCGCATGCCCAACGATTTGGAGTCGAGGTAGGAGTGGGTCCGGGTTACGTGGGGCCACCTCCGGTATGCGAGTATGGCTACTACAACTATTACCCCTACGCTTGCGCACCCTATGGCTACTATGGGCCAAGCTGGTTCTCGGGCGGAGTCTTTATTGGCGCCGGGCCGTGGTTCCATGGCTATCATGCCGGTCCGGGCTTCTACCCGGGGCGTGGCAACTACGGACGCATACCGGCTCCACCCGCGCACCCGGAATTTCGGGGTGGCGTCAATCGTGGTAACGTCCGCGGCCATGTTAACAGTGGAGGCGTACATGGCTCCGCGCGTGGAGGCGGTGGCGGTATCCATGGTGGTGGGCACAGGTAGACTCCCTCATCAACTCGAACTCTCACGGCCGACGGCGTTCGCCGTCGGCCGCGGCGTTTTAGAAGCGTAGCGGCGGGCTTAACCCGCCACCCGCCACATGGCATTATGTAGCGGCGAGTTTATCCGTCGGCTGACGGACCAAATGGGGGCATCCCGATTAGGTCGGGACAAGTTCCGCCGCGTCTACCTCATATTGACCAAGCTACTTCCCTCCTTGGACATAGAAAAAGGTTCAGGCAACACTCGCGGGGTGGACTGCGGAGATGTCGGAGTACCGAGTGAAGTCCTGCACGTTGAGGGTCAGAATCCTGGTGATCCCATGCACGTTCATCGCCGCCACAACATGGGCATCATGAGTATTCTTCCCGGAAACCTGGTGCCTGGAAACCAAGCGCTCCCACTCCTCGAATACCGATACTGTTTCGGGCAAGAGAGCGAACAGCCGCTTGAATGAGGCAAGTTCTCCCGCCGCATTTTCAACCGTCATTCCCAAGCCGTTTTCGCTTGTGGGGCGAGTCGCCACGGCCCAGAACTCCATCAGGTTCTGAGGCGCTACGTTCAAGGTTTCACTCTGTGTGCGCAGTATGCCCACCGCACGCTCGACGAGGGCACAATGGGGGTGGTGCGGCTGCAGCAGCCGCAACAAGATGTTCGTGTCGATTAGAATCGCCATTTACTGGCCGCGTGTGCCATAGATCGATTCGCGATTGATGGCCTCATCAGAGAGCAGAGGGGTTGTTGTCGGGTGGCTGTGAACCCAGGCGTGAAATTCCTGAAGCCATTGCTCCACACTCGTTGAGTCCATCGGTGCACGCCGTTCTTCCAAACGCCGCTGGATGGTTTGAACTCCCACACCCACGACGTCGTCAGCGGTTCTGATTAAACCCGCTTGAATTGCCCGGCCAATCACTTGCTCCTGCTCTGGCGTAAGCTCAATCGTCATATCGCGCCCCTCGGGCCACTCTCGCAACTCCGTTCAGAATAAGGCGCTAACTCCAGAGAGTCAACTGCGTAACGACGGACAGCAAGCCTAGCGCCCAGTTTACCTCGCTAAATGGTTTGTTGAAGCGGCCAGTTTACTTCGCCAAATGGCGGCGTAAAGCCGCCGCTACATCAAATTGACCCACCCCGCACAGGTCCGCGCTGCCTTGCGACGGACCCCGGACGGGGTTTCTCTCCACTCGCCACTGTTCCTATGACCTCGGACTTCGGACTCCGGACCCCGGACTCTTTTTCTTTTGCCACTCGTCCCTATTCACTTGCCACTGTTCTTATTTGCGCAGTTCGAAATGCCGCGGGCCTCGCACCGCGGAGGTCTACGCTACCACCTCTCGAACGGCCTTTCTCACAAAGTCGAAAATCACGCTGCTGGGGTAGCATTAGATTATTTCGTCGACAACTTCATCCAGATTCACCGCACCCTACGGACGAGTCCCGCAATGGCCGCAGGGGTGGCAGATCGCCTTTGGAGCGTGGCTGCTCTTGTGGCACTATGGGAGAGTGAAGAGCGGAGGTTGGAAAGAGCGGCGTAACGAGGACGGCACTTTTCCTAAAATGGAGTTTAGAGGAAGTTGGTGGAATTGCTGGAGGGACAATGAAGAGCTATATGAGCATGGGAGTGGCCATTGGCATCTGTTGGGGAACTCCGTCGGAATCATCGACGCCTCGCCCTTTCGCCTAAATCCAGGAAATATGCTCTGGCTCGTCATCGGAGTAGCTGTTGGCATGGCCTTAGGGCGAGGAATGAACAGACGAAACCGAAATTCAAAGTAGCCCTCTGCGAAAAAGGCCTTTTCATTGCAAGGAATCTGATACTTCGCGCAGTTTTGGGATGAGAAAAGCCCGGGTGAGGTGGATCCTGATCGAAGGGATGAATATGCGACAACAATTTCTGGTGAAGGCAGTTTTGGCGTGTTTGGCTTTGCAGGCCTTGGTTTCGGCATCATTTCTGCGCGCGCAAGCCAGCAGCGCCGTCTTTAATGTGAGGGATTACGGGGCCACGGGCAGCAAGGCGGACATCGCCACCCAAGCCCTTCAGAAGGCCATCGACACCTGCGCAAAATCCGGTGGGGGAGAAGTTTACCTGCCTGCCGGCGATTACACGTCCGGAACGCTGCACCTGCGCAGCCACGTCCGGCTCCACCTGGAAGCGGGGGCCACCCTGTTCGGATCGAAGGCGGAATCCGATTTCTCGACCGACGCGCTGCTGTTGGGCGAGGACCTCGAAAATATTTCCATCGAAGGCCGCGGCGCCATCAACGGGCAAGCCGAATATGATTGGCGCATGAACGTCATCGATGACGGGTATATCCGGGACAATCAGAAAGCGGCAGAGGCGGCGGGCTTCCCGCTGATGCGCTCCTTTCCCAAAGAGATGGACCACCGCAAGATCTACCCGCACATGATCAAGCTCCTGCGCTGCAAAGACGTCCGCATCGCGGGAATCTCCATCATCGACTCGCCGAGCTGGACCCTTTACCCCTACGACTGCGAACGGCTGAGAATCGACGGCATCTATATCCATACGAGCCAAAAATACGGGGTGTGGGCGGATGGGATCGATCCCAATAGCTGCCGGGATGTGGTTATCTCCAACAGCACCATTGAGACCGGCGACGACGCCATTGTGTTTTATTCCTCCCCCGAAGCGGGCGGGCCACCCAAGGCGTGCGAAAACATTACCGTCATCAACTGTCGCCTGTCCTCCTCCTCCAGCGCCATCAAATTTTGCGATGGCAATCAGGTCGCCGTCCGCAACGTGACCATCAGCAACTGCGTCATCACCCATTCCAATCGCGGCATCGCTTTCATGGTTTACGACGGCGGGGTGGTGGAAAACGTGGTGATCTCGAACATCGTGGTCAACACCAACCGCTTCGATTGGTTCTGGTGGGGGAATGGCGACCCCATCTACTTCACGGTGCAACGACGCAGCGAAAGCTTAGGCTTGCCGCTGAAGCCCGATGAGCCGCCGGCCGGCGCTATTCGCCACGTCATCGTGCGCAACATCATTGCGCATGGACAGGGTTCCTGCCTGATTCTGGGACATCCGAACAGTTGGCTCGAGGATGTGAGTCTGGAAAACATCAAGCTCTACCTGGCCACGGACCCCTCCGCGGCGTACGACCGGTCGGTTCACGCCATGTATTTCCAATACGCCAAAAACCTGAAAGTGAAAGATATTCAGGTGCAGTGGGAGAAGCCCGAGTCGGCTAAATGGCAGAGTGCTCTGTACTTCCAGGATATCAAGGGACTGAAGCTGGAAGGGTTCTCGGGTGCGCCGGCCAGGGTGGAGTCCGATAATCCGGCAGTGGTTTTGGATCAGGTGGAGGGCGCCACCATCGTTGACTCGACGACTCAGCCGGGAACGAAGATTTTCCTTAGAGTTAAGGGCGCAAAGAGCCAGGACATTCACTTAAATGGCAACGCCTTGCACGCAGCTCACATCCCCTATCAGATTGACAAGGATGTCAAAGCCGGAACGGTGAAGGAAACGAATAGTTTCTAGTGCCGTTCCAACTTCATGAGGCCAGGCATTAGGCATCCGTCTTGCGCCGCAGTAGCCCGTGCCGCTTCGTCATCCCGTGGAACGGCAGAGTGAGATGCTTCGCGAGGCTCAGGATGACAGCGTGACAGGCAATGTGGGAGGGAGCGAAAACGGGTAGCGCCGACAGCCAAGCCCCCCGCGCGACACACTCTCCCCTATCGGTTATCGGCGGTGTTAGGTAAGAAGATGAATCCAGGTGCTGGCTTCGAAAATCGCAGACCACTAAATCACCCAATCACCAGGTGGCCCGATGAACCGATGACCCGATCGCCCGATGACCCGCTTCCCTTCCCATGGGGCCTTTTCTAACCTCTTGCCAAGCGGCATTTTCCCGCTTACCTTTCTTTCCACGGGGCGTCTAACCCTGTGAGAGGTTCGAACTTTCGCGTGACGGATGGCACCTGCTTGGAGTTCGCTGGCAAAGCTTCTGCGCGGCCTTCGCCGATGAGCGAAGTCGATGAACTTTCGCTGATCCGCCGGGCTCAGGAAGGGGACCGTGCCGCTTTCGACACGCTCATCCGTCTTTACGACCAAAATGTGTTGCGCCTGGCCCTGCAAGTGGTGGGCTCGCCGGAAGAAGCGCGGGATTTATACCAGGAGGCGTTTCTGAAAGTCTACCGGTCGATTCGCCATTTCCGCTTGGAGGCAAAGTTCTCCACATGGCTTTACCGCGTGGTGATGAATGTTTGCCTTGACCACTTGCGGCGGCAGAAAACTCGCAAGGAAGTGCCTGCACCGCCGCCTGAGGAAGGCCAGCCGGAATTCTTGCAGACGGTGCCGGACGAGCGGCCCGCCCTCGATCCCGAGCGGGCCACCCACTCCAAGGAAATCAGCCGCCGCATCCAGGTGGCGCTGGAGCGGCTGAATCCCCGGGAGCGCATGGTCTTCGAGTTGAAGCATTACCAAGGATTGAGACTGCGGGCGATCGGCGAGATTTGCAAAACCAGCGAGCAGACGGCGAAGAACTGTTTGTTCCGCGCTACGCAGAAATTGCGGATGGAATTGAATGATTTGGCTTAGACGAAAGATTGCAGCGCCGACCTTTAGAGCCTGCCCTGAGCATGGCGAAGGGTCGGCACGTGCTGAGCGGAAGCTCAGCGCTACAACATGCCATCAACCTGAGAGGGGTTTGCAGGGAGAGAAGGAACAATGAATTGCCAGAACTTGGAAGAGAATCTGCCGCTGCTGCTTTACGGGGAGCTTTCCGCGCGGGAGCAAGCGGCTTGTGAAGAGCACCTCGCGGGGTGCGCAGGTTGCCGGGCGCTGCGGGAGAAACTGGAGCATTTCCACCAGGTCGTGGCGCAGCGGCCGAAAGTGGAAGTGAGCGCGGCGCTGCTGGCCGAGGCGCGGATGGCCCTGGATGAGGTGTTGGAGAGGGAGCAGCACGGCTGGCGCGCCCTGTGGCACAACGGCTTGCCGATTCTGCGCTTTCAGCCGGCTTCCGGTTTTGCTCTGGCGCTCACGATGATTCTGTGCGGGTTTGGCTTGGGCTGGGGACTACGGCCGCACGCCGGGCGCCTGACCTCCGGTGTCTCAGAAGTGAATAACGCGAGTGTCGCCAGTCCCGATCTTGAAAACATGCGCATCAGCGGTATCAGCCGCGTTGCCCCCGATCTCCAGACGGGGGACGTGAAAATCACCCTGGACGCGGAACGGCGCTTCACCCTGGAAGGGTCGCTGGACGACCCCAAGATTCAGCAGGTGCTGGTCTACGCCGTGAAGAGTTATGACAATCCGGGCATCCGCCGCGACACCCTCGATGCGCTGCGTTCCCACGCCGACAGTCCCAACATTCGCCGGGCGCTCATATACGCCATGCGGCACGATCCCAATGCCGGCGTGCGCCTGGAGGCGCTGGGGGCCGTCTGCAACATGAAACCCAGCGGCGAGGTGCATACGGCTCTGCTGGAGGCGCTCGAGCACGATACCAACGCCGGCGTGCGGGTGGCGGCTGTCGACGCTCTGATCGATCACACGGAGAAGGAGGGCTGCGATGCGCCCACAGCACAGGCCCTCGAGCATTTGGCCATCACCGACAGCAATCCTTATGTCCGGCTCAAATGCGCCAACGCCATGATGAAGCTAGGAAAGTGAGGATTCCATTCAACCCATGGGAACGAGACAAGTCCACAGTTTCCCCCTTTTAGCCTTCCTGATGGCCCTGCCGCTGGCGGCGCTCGACGTGTCCTCGGTGAAACAGGGCGCGCCGGTGCGGCGCGGGCACAACTGGGAGCAGCGCTCGGAGTTTGAAGCCCCCGTCAAAGAAGGAGGGCGTTTACTGCTGCGGGCGGATAACGGGGCGGTCAGCATCAACCCCGTGCCTGGCGACAAAGTAAGTTGCATCGTCACCTTGCGCGCTTATACCTCCGATGAGGCTGCGGCGCGGCGCTTATTCGACAAATTCCAACTCACCGCCCGTTCGGTGGAAGCAGGTGGCGTGTACATCACCAGCCAGTCGCCTCCGCGAGGGCGGCACGGCTCCAGCTTCCGGGTACAGTTTCAAATCACCGTGCCCCAGCGCTACAACCTGGACGTGGAAACGCAGGGTGGCGACATCACGGTGGAAGCTCCCCTGGAGGGCGAAGCCCGGCTCACCACCGCGGGCGGCGACGTGCGCGTCAGCGGCCTCACGGGCGCGGGGCGGATTGAAACCGCCGGCGGCAGCATCACCCTCGGCATAATCGGCAGCGACCTGATCGCGCGCACGGCGGGAGGCTCCATCCGCGTAGGCGATGTGAAAGGTGATACTCTGCTCGAAACCAGTGGTGGGGAAATCGTAACTGGCGCGGTAGGAGGCACACTGAAAGCCGAGACCGCGGGGGGTGACGTCGTGGTGGGGGGCGCCACTGGACAAGTTCTGGCCCGAACCGCGGGCGGGCAGATCCAGATTGGACCGACAGGCAGCAGCGTTCGGGCGGAGACGGCGGGTGGTAGCATCCGGCTCCATGGCGCACGCGGCCGCGTGGTGGCGGAGACCGCCGGAGGCAGCATCGATCTGCTCGAAGTCGAAAGCGCCGTCCGTGCTTCCACGGCCGCGGGACGCATTCTGGCGGAATTCAACTGCACCAAGAAAACCTTTGGACCCTCCCAACTCGAGACCAGCATGGGAGATGTGTACGTCTACCTGCCCACCAATGTGCCGCTCACTATCGATGCGGCCATCGAGACCGCGGCGGGACGCCAGATCCAATCCGACTTTCCTCTTAACATTCAGGGCGACAAGGAAGAACTGGTTCCCTCCACCCTTCGCGGCCATGGAAATTTGAACGGAGGGGGAGAAGTACTGAAAATTCGGACCGTGGCAGGCAACATCGAGATTCGCAAAATCGATGAAGCCTCTCTGCGGGAGATGCAACAACGTGAAGAAAGCAACTGGAAAGCCTGGGAGGAACGGCGCGCAGAAAAAGATCGCCGTAGCCAAGAGCAGGAAAAGGAGCGGCAGCAGCGCCAGCAGGAAAGGGATGAGGACGATCATGACCAGTGACCAGGAACGGCCGAAAGTCGAAATTCGAAAACCGAAACTCGAAATTCGACGTGCACCTCGCGAGTTTCGAATTTCGATTTTCGGTTTGCGAGTTTCGGTTTTCGAGTTGAAGCTCACCTTGCTTCTAACGCTCGCCTTGGGCTTGGGCGGTTGGCTCCGGCCCGCGTATGGGACGGAACGCGTCTGGGAGAAGCGTTTTGAGCTTCCCCCGGGCGGCCACGTTTCCGTGGTGAACGTGCACGGCAGCATTCTGGTGGAAGGCTGGAATCGCGCCGAAGTGGAAGCCACCGTCGCCATGCGGAGTGCGGCTCCTACCGATCAGCTCGACGATGTCCAGGTGGCGGTGGAAGCGCGCCGCGGCGGGGTGGCGTTCCATACCCTTTATCCCTCCGACCTTGACACGCCCATCCGCGTGGATTATCGCCTGCGCGTGCCTCGCCAGGTCCGGCTGGATGAGCTCAGCACGCTGGAGGGCGACATCGTCGTCCACGATGTGGAAGGGACGATGGAGGCGCATAACCTGCACGGCGATATCGAGGGCATCAACGTGTCGGGTTCCGTGGTGGCGCATGCGCTGACGGGGAATATCCTCATTTTGCTCCGCGCCCTGCCCGATGGCCGCCTGCCCTTCACACTCGCCACCATCAATGGCAATGTGGACCTGCTGATGCCGGCGCAGGCAAACGCCAACCTGGAACTTTCCGTTGTGGCGGGGAACATCGTGGGCAATTATCCCTTTCAAGTCAGCTCCGTTCCCGGTGATTCCACTCGTCGCGCGCAGGTAGGGGCGGGGGGCGTCCGGGTGGAATTGCGGACCGTCCGGGGAAACCTCCGCGTCGGTCAGCGCGATGAAGATTTGTAAATGTTGTAGGGGCAAGCCATGGCGTGCCCGTACAAATTTGCGCCAGCCCCGCAGGCGAGGAATTCGCGATGACGAAATTCCGCGAACCGCGTCATATCTGTGAGCGAATCGTCAGGCCGCCGGGAAGGAAATTAGGAAATGAAAATCAGAGATCGATGGCGTAAACAGATCGAAGGCGGGGGGCACATCATGAGCCGCAAACTCATTTCAGGATTGGCATTGGCCATCGCGCTGTTGGTTGCCGGTGGGGGAGTCTTGCAAGGGCAGAAAGTCCCAGACCCCCCGCCCGCACCGCAGGTTGCGCCGGAACCGCCACAGCCCCCAGAGGCACCCGAACCGCCGGATCCATCGCAATATCTTTTCCTGAATGATGGCACGGCACACTTGGGCGTTACCTTGGGTGATGTGACCACGGAAAAAGCGCAGGAATTGAAACTGCCTGCCGTCGCCGGGGCCATTGTCAACAGCGTCCAAAAAGAAAGCGCCGCGGCGAAGGCCGGCATCGAAAAGGGTGATGCGATCACGGAATTCGACGGCGTCCGCGTACGCAGCAGCGCGGAGTTGCGGCGGCTGATTCGCGAAACTCCCGCCGGGCGCACCGTCGAGATGAAAATTGTGCGGGATGGGAAAACACGCGTCCTGAGTGCAAAACTGGAGGCTTCCTCCAATAACTTCAACCTCAACGGGTCGGAAATGCGCCTCCCGTCCATAAACGTGGTGCCGGAAATTCACCTTCCCCCTATGGACTTTTCCGGCCTCTCTCCCCTCTTCGGGGATCACCGCGCTACGCTGGGGATCTCGGCGGACGACCTCACCACGCAGCTCGCGCAATACTTCGGCGTCAAGCAGGGCAAGGGCGTGCTGATCTCCGAGGTGACCACGGGCGGCGCAGCGGATAAGGCCGGGCTGAAGGCCGGGGATGTCATCGTGCAAGTCGACGGCAAACCCATCAGCGGAGTGGAGGAACTTCGCGCTGCCTTGAATGATAACTTCACGGGCGATACGCGCAAGGTGAGCTTAACCATCGTGCGCGATCACCACGAGCAGACCGTCAACGCGGATTTGACACGCTCCCAAACGTGGGAGAGGCGCACCTCCAACGCCACGGGACAGAACCTTGCGCGGGCGATGGCGAAATTACAGAAGGAGCAAGCCGACCTGCAACGCGTGCAGGCAGACCCGCTCCCTTGGCTGACGGACAGCCAACGCCTCTTAGTGCAAGCCGAGGTATTAAAACAACAACAGCATCTGCGAGCCGAATGGCAGCGCCAACTCCGGGAGCAGATGCGCTCGCTCCAGGACCAGCTCAAACAAATGCAGGACCTCCATGTCGCGCTGCATCAAGACGGAGAGATTTAGCCGACGGCCGCGGGGTCCCACCTCGCGGGAAGATACTTCCGCCATACTACCCTTGGGCGACGGTTCCGCAAGACGGGATTGCCGTCCGTTCTTTCCCTCCCGACAAGAGGGTTACCGAGGATTGATTCATCGAGTGTTTGGAGAGACACCCTTTTGGTTCGGCTGACCAGGAGGGGAGGTATTGGAAACCTGCTTTCACTGTACGGGCGCGGATGCATCGGGCGGAGGTTGGGCCAAAGGTGTGGACTGATGGTGCACCAGGAACCAGCGGCCCTGGCGGCGCAGAAAGATGTTGGTGGCCTCCACCAGCGCTGAGGAAAAGTCGTTTTGGGAGGCGGTGGTTACGTTTTCCAGGCAGGAAATCCAAGCGACATCCCCCGCCACATGCACCAGAGGTCGAGTGATCGACACCATCATCTGTTCGGTGGATCGAAAGATTTCCTCCCAACTTCCCTGCACTTCCTCCCATCCCATCAGCAGATCCCACCCCGGGTGCAGACATTTCACCCAATCGGCGTGCAACCACACTTGCGCCATCAGGGACATGTCGAGAGCATGTAACGCGGCGTAGAACGTCCGGTTGGCAGTTAGAACCTCTTCTTCATCGGTGAGAAGATTCTGGGGGGCAGCCATCAAAGGGCTCCAAGAGCAATTTTCAATTGATACCAACGCTAAGGTTTATCCGCTTCTGACTGACAACTGACGGCTGACAACTACCAAGCCCTGAGAATTATATCCTAGCTGGCGTTTTTTCTCTAAGCAGCAAACGAAAGGATAGGCCGGTATTTCGGACAAGCGCGCAGCAATAGTCATCCCCCTCACATCGGCTTGCCTTTAAACAGGAAGATCAACTCGATGATCAGAATAATCACCACGCCCAGTTCCAGGGCGAAGCCCCGGGCCTGATGGAACTTTCCCACCATAAACTGGTAGAGCTCACCCGCCGTGCGGAGTTTCTGGTCAACAAGATTTCGGTAGTCGGGCACTCCCACTTTGGTGGCTGCCAAGCGGTAGAGGCGGGCGTAGAACATATCGCTCAGAAACTTGATGGCGGTGTCGATACGCTCGGTCAATTCCGTAACCTCGAGGCGCAAGGCGTTCAAGCGTTCTGCCTCCCGCGCGAGCTTCCAACGCGAGAGGAATCCGCCTCCCTTGTCCAGGGACCGGTAGACCCCCTTCAGCACCTGAGTGAGCACCGCATCGTAGTGGCGGAATTCCAGAAGCTGGGTGTTTGCGTACTCCAGCAGTTGAATAGTGGGCGCCGCGCCTTCCTCCGTGTCGTAGACCAAGGCGGCCGTCCAACCAGGGACGAGCAGATCGGTGGGATAGTAAGAAATACTCGATTGCAGGACTTCCTGGCGCTCCGCATCGGACAACGCTGTGGACTCTCCCCGTACGATCTGGGCGATCTCCCCGCCGTGGAGAGCCAATAATTCGGCAGCGGTTGCCGGCCCGCCGCCCGCGCCCGATGCCTCGCGCAGATGCACGATGTAGTAATCCTCCGTGAGCTGGTTCTCGTAGGGCTTGACCAGCGCCGGCGCTACGAGTTGTAGCCGCTCGCGGATGATCTTCATGGCGCGGTCCTCGGCTCCCGGCCCGACGATCCAGCGGCTGGACTGTTCCACCAGGGAGCGCCACTCCAACTCGAACTGCAGCTCGAGTTCGACGCTCACCACGCCGTATTCGTAGTACTTGACCTTCCCTTCGACGCGGCGGGGCGGTTCGATTTCAATCGGGGCAACGGCTTCCACCACGGGAGGCCGCTCGAAGCGCACGTATTCCGGGGTGGGATGGGCGAAACTGGGGCTGCGCTCGGCCGGAACACCTAAGATGCTGCGCAGGTGGTCGAGCAGGATGCTGTCCGCCACATCGCACATGATCAGGACTCGAAATGAACCACGAAGAGGCATTTTAGTTCCACCAGGCCGAGTGATTGAGTGATTGGCGATGGGTGATTGGCGATTTCCGAATGCAGCCCTTAGCCCCGAGTCGGCATTCCATCCCTAGCACCTAGCCCCCGGCACCCCCTAAGCCGAAAACCGCGAGGGCGATTATACCGGAAGATGATGACCTCGCACACAAATGAATCCATACTCGCCGGCGGGCGCAGGGCTGTTTCTCTCCACTTTTTCCGATCGACTCTCGACGAGCAACCTTTGACCTTTCCGTCCGCGACAGTTTGTAGGCTCTAATCGCGGTGGACTTCTCTTGACACTCATAGCGTAGGTCGATATACTAAATAATGACAACATGTCAGCTACTTGACCCGCCTTTTTCGACGAAGATTCACAGGTTTTTGTGATATTCGACGCAGCAGTACGCCGGGGCAGGCCGAAGGTCTGGGCAAGTTTCTGATGGAGAGCTGGCAACGGACTCGCTCCTCGCGAAAACGCCGAGTGCGGTTATACTGAAAGACTATGATCCCTACAGATGAAGCAGTATTCGATGCATATCGCCGTTGGGGTTATCTGGCGGCGGACCTTGACCCCGTGGGTTACTTGCAGCCGCTGGCGCCTCCCGAGCTCGCCCTTGAGGGGGAAGTCGCGGCACGGGCGCGCCGCTGCTATTGCGGTTCGATCGGCGCGGAATTCATGCACATCCCCGATGCGGAGCGCCGCCAGTGGGTCGCCGAGCACATGGAAGTCGACGCGCCGCCGGTGGATTCTCCGCGCGTGCTCGAGCGCCTGATTCGCGCTGGACTCTTCGAGCAGGTATTACAATCGCGCTACATTGGAACCAAGCGCTTCTCCCTGGAAGGTATCGTGGCTTTGATTCCGGTGATGGATGAAGCGCTGAATTGCGCCGCGGACCTGGGCGCCGAGCAGATAGTACTGGCCATGAGCCATCGCGGGCGGCTGAATGTGATGGTCCACATCGTGGGCAAGTCCGCCGAGGATGTCTTCGCGCGCTTTGAGGACGTTGACCCGCGCAGCTTCCTGGGCGGCGGCGACGTGAAGTATCACCTGGGCGCCACCGGCGAATACGTGACATCCCACGGCGTCCCCGTGGAGATTCACTTGGTTTCGAATCCCTCTCACCTGGAAGCGGTAGATCCCGTAGCGGTGGGACGCGCGCGTGCCAAGCAGGCGCGCCTGTGCGGGCGGGGCACCACGTGCGTCCTGCCCATGTTGCTGCATGGCGACGCGGCTTTTGCCGGTCAGGGGACGGCGGCGGAAACGCTCAACCTGGCGAACCTGGACGGCTACACGGTGGGGGGCACGGTGCATGTCGTCGTAAACAACCTGATTGGATTTACCGCCAATCCCCAGGACACTTCTTCCTCCCGTTTCGCCGCCGACGTGGCCAAGCGCCTACCCATCCCGATCTTCCATGTGAATGCCGAAGATCCTGACGCCGCCGTGCGCGCCGCGCGCTGGGCGGTGGAGTATCGTTACCAATTCCACAGCGACGTAGTGATGGACCTGATCGGCTATCGCCGCCACGGCCACAGCGAGATCGATGACCCCACCACCACGCAGCCCGTGCGCTACCGCCGCATCGCCGAGCTGCCGCCGGTGTGGGAATCCTACGCGCGCCGCCACCAGTTTGACACTGCCCCACGCGTTGCGGAAATCCGGGGCGAGTTTGAGGCCGCACTCAAGCGCGCGCGCACCATCCGCACCAATCCCCTGCTCCGACAGCTTCCCCCCTATTGGAATGCGTTTCAGGGCGGCGGCTACGATCCGGCGATGGAAGTCGATACGGCGGTGCCCGCCGAAGAGTTAAGCGCCATCGGCGAATTGATGGTGCGGGTTCCGGCAGGCTTCTCCGTTCATCCCAAAGTGAAAAAGCTGCTGGACCAGAGGGTGCAAATGACGCAGGACCGCCATGCGATTGATTTCGGCACGGCGGAGTTGTTGGCCTATGGATCACTTTTGCGCCGAGGAACGCCGGTGCGTTTGACGGGTCAGGACAGCCGTCGCGGGACTTTCAACCAACGGCACACCACTCTGTTTGACACCCAGACGGAGGCCGCGTACACCCCGCTTGCGAATATGGCCCTCCAGCAGCCGGCGTTTGAAGTTTACGACTCGCCGCTCTCGGAAGCGGCGGTGGTGGGCTTCGAGTATGGTTACAGTCGCGATTATCCCGAGACACTGGTGCTGTGGGAAGCGCAGTTCGGAGACTTCGCCAACGGCGCGCAGGTTTATATCGACCAGTTCATCGCCGCGGGCGAAGACAAGTGGGGATTGCTCTCCGGGCTGGTCCTGTTACTGCCGCACGGTTACGAGGGGCAGGGGCCGGAGCACTCCAGCGCGCGTGTGGAACGTTTCCTGCAACTTGCCGCGCGCGACAACATGCAGATTTGCCAGCCCACCACCTCGGCCCAGTATTTTCACCTCCTGCGGCGGCAGGCATTGCGGCGCTGGCGCAAACCGCTGGTAGTCTTCACGCCTAAAGGGATGCTGCGTCACCCCGCCGCCGCCTCGCCTTTGCAGGAACTCACCCGCGGCCGCTTCCTGACGGTCATTACTGAACGCGAGGTAATGGACGCCACCCGCGTGCTGGTGGCCACGGGCAAGATCGTTCATGAGTTACGCGCCGAACGCATGAAGCGTGGCGACACGCATACCGCGATCGTCGCGCTCGAACAGCTTTATCCCTTTCCGGAGAAAGAGCTGGTCGCGGCGCTCAACCAGCTCCCCGCAGCGCGCGAGGTGGTGTGGGTGCAGGAGGAGCCCGCCAACATGGGCGCGCTGTTTTTCCTCATGCCACGCCTGCGGCGACTGGCGAAGCCGCGCTCCGTGCGCTCCGTGAAGCTCTCGGCCAGCCCCAGCCCCGCGACGGGCTCCGGCAAAGCCCACGAAGTCCAGCAAAAGACTTTGCTCGCGCTGGCCTTTACCGCAGCGAAGGCACAGTAGTATCGCCCGACAAGGGAATTCGAGGCGCCGGTCGCCGCGCGCAGAAGCCCACCCAATCATCTATTTAGCAATCACACCGCAGGCAATACGCGGCCCGGCATTGCCGGCGGGGTCGGTTTTATTGTCGTCGGGGTTGGCATGGATGACGAGGGCCGTGCCTTGCGGCTGAAACAGAGAGTTCGGTCCATCACCCAGCGTGACGCCCGGGATTACAACCTTGACCTTTGCCTTGCCTTTGGCGTCCACGCTCAGGTTTTGCAGGTCGCCCGCGTGGTGCCCCTCCGGGTTCTCCCAGCCGTGCTTCTTGCCTTCGGGATTGAAGTGACCGCCCGCGCTCTTGAAGTCCGGCATTTCGCACTTGCCCACCGCATGGATGTGGAAGCCGTGCACGCCGGGGGGAAGGTTCTTGACCTCGAGAGCCAGACTCACTCCCTTGGGGGTTTCCTTGAGTTTTGCGGTTCCGACATTCGCTCCCTTACTATCGGTAAGGTCGGCCTTGGCAGTCGCTACGCTCTTGCCGAAGGCCAAGCTCGCAAGCAGCAGTGCCAGGCAAGAAGCCAGGATGATTTTTTTCATGGTTGTTGTCCCCTTTGAGATTTTTTGTGCTTGGATTGATGTTACCACCAGATTAGCGATCGCGGAGAGGGAATCGTGCCGGTTGGAAATCCAGGTTCAGGTGTGCGGCGCGAGTCTGGCGGTGCGCTGTGCCTGACGGAGCGCCGTCTGGATCGTCAGTAACTCGCCGACGTGGTCCATGGTGAGCAAACCCACAAGTTTGCCGTCATCAAGGACAGGCACGGAACGAAATTTCGCCGTGCGCATCGTAGCGAGCGCTTTCTCCAGCATCTCGTGCGGGTCCGCCGTCACAAAATCGCGATTCATCGCGGCACGGACAGGGGCGTCGATTCCCCCTTGCGCGAGAACCCGCATCAGATCCTCTCGCGCCAGCATACCCAGCACGTGATCGCCAAAGACCACCGGGAAATCCTGCTGCCAGCCGTCCAGGACGTGCTCGACAGCCTTGGTCAGCGGATCGTCGGGCTGGATGGTCCGAAAATTTGTGAGCATGGCTTGCTGCACCGGAATTCCGCCCAGCGAGTTGTGCATCTGGACCATAGCCGATTCCTGCTCCGCGCCCATCCAAACGAATAACGCAATGAAAACCAGGAACGGGTCAGTAAACAGTCCGGCAAAGCCAAACAGTAGGGCTATGGATTGGCCCACTCGCGCCGCGACCAACGTCGCGCGCGAGTATTCCAGGCGCGTGGCCAGCAGGGCGCGTAGCACACGCCCGCCATCCATGGGAAAAGCCGGAATCAGGTTAAACGCCAGCAGCCAAAAGTTCACCACCATCAGCTTATTCAGGAAGCTGCCACCTGCCCAGCGAAAAGCAGCGAGCTCGGGGTGAACCCCCACCAGAAAGCCGACACCGAAAAGCCCCCCTGCGATGACGGCATTCACCGCCGGCCCCGCCAGCGCCACCCAGAGTTCCTGAAGGGGGATGTCGGGCATGCGCTCCAGGCGCGCCAAGCCACCAATGGGCAAAAGGGTGATGTCGCGCGTGAGAATGCCGTAGTGCCGCGCGGCCAGCGCATGGCCCAATTCGTGAAGCACGATACACGCGAAGATGGCCAAAACAAAAAAAACACCCGCCGTGGCCGTCGCCAACGACTTCCCTTCGCGCCAGTTCATGAAAAGGATGAAAAGAATCAGGAGCAAAAAGGTGGCGTGGACATAGATGCCGATTCCCGCCACTCTCCCGATTCTCCAGGACCACCGCATGCCCTTCCCTTTCTCGCCCCGAGCATCAACACGAACCAATTTCGCGGCCCAACTTTACACCGCGGGCTTGCCAGCCGCAAGGTGATGGGCGTTTTGGCCGTGGGTCTGTTTGAATCTGCAGCGGCGAGTTTAGCTCGCCCAATGGCGGAGTAACGCCGCTTCCACATCCAACCGACCCACTACCCGAAGAACAGCAAGGTTGAACCTTGCAGCGCGATGGTGTACAAAGAGCACCGGTAGAAGGGACGGATCGTCTAATGGGGGCTATACCATGGAAATTCGCAAACAAGACGCGCTTGATTACCACCGCTTTGGGCGGAAGGGCAAGATCGAGGTTGTTCCCTCCAAGCCTTGCCGCACCCAGTGGGATTTGAGTTTGGCCTATACGCCGGGCGTGGCGGAGCCGTGCCTGGAAATTCACGAAAAACCCGAGTTGGGATTCGAATACACCGCCCGCGGGAACTTGGTGGCGGTGATCTCCAATGGCACCGCGGTGCTGGGCCTTGGCAACATCGGACCGCTGGCCGGCAAGCCGGTTATGGAAGGCAAAGGGGTGTTGTTCAAGCGCTTCGCGGACATTGACGTTTTCGATCTGGAAGTGAATTCTGAAAACCCTGAGGAGGTCATCCGCCTTTGCCAGCTTCTGGAACCGACCTTCGGCGGCATCAATCTGGAAGACATCAAAGCGCCGGAGTGCTTTTATATCGAACAAACCCTGCGCAAGACGATGTCCATTCCGGTGTTCCACGACGATCAGCACGGCACGGCCATCATTTCCGGAGCGGCGCTGCTGAACGCCCTGGAGGTAGTGGGCAAGGACATCAGCAAAGTTCGCGTGGTCTTCAACGGCGCCGGCGCCTCCGGCATTGCCTGCGCGGAGCACTACGTGCAACTCGGCGTGCGCCGCGAGAACATCATCCTCTGCGACACCAAGGGCGTGGTCTACGCGGGTCGCGAAGAGAATATGAATCCGTACAAGGCGCGCTTCGCCTCGAAGACCGAGCGGCGTACGCTGGCCGAGGCCCTGAAGGATGCTGACGTCTTCGCCGGCCTCTCGGTCGCCAAGTGCGTCACGGCGGAAATGCTGCGCTCCATGGCCGGCCATCCCATTGTTTTCGCCTTGGCCAATCCCGTTCCCGAAATCAGCTACACGGAAGCCAAAGCGGCGCGGCCCGACGTCATCATCGCCACCGGCCGCTCCGACTACCCGAACCAAGTCAACAATGTTTTGGGATTTCCCTTCATTTTCCGCGGCGCGTTGGACGTGCGGGCGCGCGCCATCAACGAGGCCATGAAACTGGCGGCCACGCGCGCTCTGGCGGCGCTCACCAAGGAGGACGTGCCCGATTCGGTGCTGCGCGCATACGGCATCAGCCGGCTGCAATTTGGGCCCGAGTACATCATACCCAAACCCTTTGACCCGCGCGTGCTGATTTGGGAATCCGCCGCAGTGGCGGAAGCCGCCATCGAGAGTGGCGTGGCGCAAATCACCCTGGACCTCGACGAGTATCGCGAGCAGCTGCAAAGGCGCCTGGGCCGCACCTACGCCGTGATGCAGAACATTCACTATCGAGCCAAGGCAGCGCCCAAACGCATCGTTTTTTCCGAGGGCGAGCACGAAAAGATCATCCGCGCCAGCGTCCGCCTGGTAGAGGAAAACATTGCTCACCCCATTCTGCTGGGGCGGCCGGCCGTGATCGAAAGCAAATTCCAGGAGTTGGGCCTCGAAAAAGGGGAGGTCGAGATCATTGAGCCGACCCGCTCGAACCGGCTTTCTACTTACATTAACGAATTCTTCAGGCTGCGCCAGCGCTCAGGCATTACCCGCGAGGAAGCCCAAGAGTGGATGCTCAACAGCAACTACTTCGGCGCCATGATGGTCCATATGGGCGACGCCGATGGCTTCCTGGCAGGTGTTAGCCAGCATTACCCCGACACCGTGCGTCCGGCGCTGCAAATTATCCGGACACGCCCGGGGGTCGAACGGGTTTCCGGACTTTATGTGATCGTGACCAAAAAGGACGCCTACTTTTTTGCAGACACCACGGTAAATATTGAACCCACCTCGGAGCAACTCGCCGAGATCGCCATCCTCTCGGCGGAAGTGGCGCGGTGGTTCGACGTGGAGCCGCGCGTGGCCATGCTTTCGTTTTCGAACTTCGGCAGCACGCGGCACCCCCTGGCCGACAAAGTCCGCAAGGCCACCGCCCTGGTGAAGGAAAAGGCGGAGGGGCTGATCGTAGATGGCGAGATGCAAGCGGATACGGCCATCGTTCCCGAACTGGTCACCGAGGATTATCCCTTCTCCAAGGTCAAGGGGGACGCCAACGTGTTGGTCTTTCCGAGCTTGGAGGCGGGCAACATCGCCTACAAGCTCATGATGCGCATGGGCGGCGCGGAAGCCCTGGGACCGATCCTCATGGGCATGGCCAAGCCCGTGCACGTCCTGGCGCGCGGCTCGGAAGTCGAGGAGATCGTCAACATGGCCGCGATCGCCGTCGTCCACGCGCAAGCGGGCATACTGGGAATTCAGCAGCCCTCCCCCCGCCTCGCGAAGTCGCCGGCAGCGTGAGGCGGAACGCGTTGCATCTCGCAGGGGCGGTTCCCCTCGCGATAATGATATCTGGAGGATCGCCATTTGTTACCTTCAGTGATGGAGGAGTAATGTGGCTGGCCACATTATTTTATGACGTGATACCTCTCTCGCTGGGTCTTTGGATGGCGACTCACTCAATCTGCCCCGGCAGGCGTAACGCGGACATGTCTTGAAAGGCCCGCGGCCTTGCCCGTCGATACGGCGGAAACAACAACCCTGGGCTCGGAGGAGGCCTGCCATGACACACAAGGATCTGCAACTCGCGTTGGCTGTTCGTTTCTTGGCGCTCTGCGCCGTGTTGGGAATGGCTACTTCAGCCCTCGTTCCCTTTTCCCTCGGCGCGCAAACTCCCGTGGCCGAAACATTTCAGCGCGATCCTAAGCAGGCCATCGACGAATCCTACACGCAGCTCATCAGGAAGTACACCACCGCGCCCGCTTTGAATTCGCCTCTTACCGATTACCTCCCGGCGTCCAGTTCCATCCCCACTCCCGCGAAGGTTTTGGGCGATGTGGCCGGTGCGCCTGACGTTTTGCCCTATGCGGAAGAGATTTACCGATATTTCCGATTGCTGGCGGCTGCCAGTCCGCGGGTGAAGGTCTTCACGATTGGCCATACCGAGGAAGGGCGCGAGATGATCGCCGTGGCGGTTGCCGATGAGTCGCTGCTCACTCACGTCGAGGAAAACGGCGCGCGCCTGGCGCAGCTTGCCGATCCCAGGAGCCTGAAGATGGATGACGCCAAGGCGCAGGCCCTGATCACCCAGTCGTTTCCGGTTTACTACATCACCGGCGCCATCCATTCGCCGGAAACCGGCGCGCCCACCGCACTGATGGAATTGGCTTACCGGCTGGCTGTAGACAACGCTCCCTACGTGCAATACATTCGCGCCCACATGGTCACGCTGATCACCCCAGTGGTAGAAGTGGATGGGCGTGACCGCATGGTGGACATCTACAAATGGCATAAAGCGCATCCTGGACAGAACTGGCCGCGCCTGGTCTACTGGGGCCACTATGTCGGTCACGACAACAATCGCGACGCCATGGCCATGACGCTCGACCTTACGAAAGACGTTCTGAATACCTATCTGGAGTGGCATGCGCAAGTCCTTCACGACCTGCACGAGTCCGTGCCGTTTCTCTACGACAACACGGTGGGAGATGGACCTTACAATTCGTGGATCGATCCCATCCTGACGGACGAGTGGTCGATGCTCGCTTCCGACAACATGGCGCGCATGCAGAGTTTTGGCATGCCGGGCGCGTTCACGCACGGAGACTTCGATACCTGGAGCCCCGGCTACCTGATGTTCCTGGCGGGCTTACATAACGGCATCAGCCGCCTGTACGAAACCTTCGGCAACGGCGGCGCGGACACTGAGAAGCGCGTGCTATCGCCCGGTCAGTATTCGCGCACCTGGTACCGGCCCAATCCGCCCTACCCCACCGTTTTGTGGTCCCAGCGCGACAACAATAACTATGAGCAAACCGCGCTGCTTTCCACCCTTTCCTACTTCGCGCAAAACGCCAAGTTCTTCCTGAACAACTTCTACTGGAAAAGCAAGCGCTCGGTGGAGAAGCCCGGCAACGAGGGGCCGGCCGCATACGTGCTGGCGCAGGATGACCGGTCTTGGAACCGTCAGATGCAGTTGCTGAAAGTGCTGGCGTTACAGCACGTCGAGATTCAGCGCCTGACGCAAGCGGCTACGGTCGCGCTGCCTCCGCCTTCCCACAAGGAGGAAGAAGAACCCAAGCCGGGCACGCCGCCACCGCCCACCTCCCAAACCTTCCCCGCCGGCAGCTTTGTCATTCGCATGGACCAACCCTTCTCGCGGGTCGCCGATGCTCTGCTCGATCGCCAGTTCTGGTCGCCCGAAGACCCACAGAAATCACCCTACGATGACACCGGCTGGTCTTTCGGAGATCTTTTCAACGCCAAGGTGTCGCGCGTCACCGACCGCAGCATTCTTTCCGCGCCCATGTCTCCCGTCCCCGACCTCAGCCAAATCCCGGCGGCCGAAGCGGGACCTGGACCTTTCTACGTCGTGAATAACTCGGCTCAGGTCAGTCTGGCTTCGCTGGTTTATGCGTTGCAGGGTTCCGCGGATGTGTCGATCTGCGAAGAAAACTTCGAGAGCGACGGGCACAAGTTCGCAGCCGGTTCGCTGATCATCGGCCGCGTGGAAGCGTCAAAACTGAAGCCTTGGTTGCAGCAATTCGATCTGGCTGCCGTCAGCATTGCCCGCCCGCCATCCGTAAAGGTTCACTCTGCCGCGGCTCCCCGCATTGCTTTCATGCACACCTGGCTCTACACACAAACGGAAGGTTGGTGGCGCATGGCGTTTGATAAATTGCACGTGCCATTCGCTTACATCAGCACCCAGACCGTATCCAAAGAGGCGGATCTGCGCTCGAAATACGATGTCATTGTTTTCGCCCCGGGGGCCGGCGAATCCCCTCAGCAGATTGTGGACGGCCTGCCGATGTGGGGAAATGCCTTGCCTTGGCAAACCAGCTCGCTTACCCCGAACCTGGGAAAACTGGACTCGACGGAAGACCTGCGCCCCGGCTTAGGTGAAGCGGGCGTGGCCCATCTGGAAGATTTCGTGCAACAAGGCGGCTTGCTGATTACCGCGGAAGACACGGCCGAGTTCGCCATCGACGAAGGCATGGCGCCGGGAGTCTTTGTGGCGCCGCGCAAAACCCTGAAGGTGGTCGGCAGCGTTTTGAATTCCGCGGTGGTGGATAACAAGCACCCGGTCGCGCATGGCTATGACGCCGCAGTACCTTTGTATAGCGCCGATGGCTTGACCTTCACCGTGAGTAATCTCACCGTGAACCGCAATATCCTCACCGCGAAGGAATACAAGCGCCCGACCGGTCGCGGCGGTCCGGAGGAAGAGGACATTCCCGAGGGGCGGCCCGCGGAGAAAGCTCCGCCGTTGCCGGCTCCCAAAGCCTGGCAAGCCACTCCCCTCAATGAAGATCAGGAGCGAAACAACCCGTACCTGATTCCGGCCGCATACCGGCCCCAAGTCATCCTGCGCTACGCGGCGATGAAAGACTTGCTTTTGTCCGGTCTGCTCGAAAATGGCGAGCCCCTGGCCGAGCATCCGGCGGTCGTCGCGGCCCACTTCGGCAGGGGAGATGTGCTGCTCTTCGCCAACAACCCTGTGTACCGCGGAGAGACCATCGGCTCCTACGCGCTGGTTTTCAACGCCATCATCAACTTCGGCCATTTGAACTAGGCAATTGGCGTGCCAAGGGCGCCTTGCTAATTCCCGGACGAGGGACGGACGCACAGAGATACGGCAACCCCAAATGGGCGCGCGCCGTAAATCGGCTGCAACGAGCCGGGCACCGCATACAAGGTAATCTGTGCGCCGGGCGCCACCGCAAGGTGCGGAATCACGTGGACCTCGCGGTCGTACCCCAGCGTGTAAGCTTGAACGCGGGCCAAGAAGCGTTCTATGAAACCCGGCGGCTCGGGGTTTCCATCCAGCAGCAGTTCGTTGGTCCTGTCCACGTTCTCCACCCGCCCCCACACGGAATTCCGCCGGCGAAAGCGCAGGGTCGACTCCGCCAGGTAGCCATTGTAGATCTCATGCTGAGGCAGGGTGAGGTTTCTGCCCCAAATAAGACTCGAAGCCCAGTTGCCCTGGGCAATCGGCCGGTTATACATCAAGGATGAGGTCATGCGCAGCACGTCCTGACTGGGATTGAGTTGCTCGGGGCTCTTCAGCCGTCCGATGGAATATTGGCCGCTCCAGTTATGCGTGGGATTCAAGGTGAGCCGCGTGGACCAGGAATCGATTCTGCCCGCGTCGATTTCCCAACGGTCCTCGCCCGGCTCGCGGCCGTGGAATCCGGAGAACTCCAGGCGCGCCACCTTATAAGTCAGCCCGGCGGTCAGCACGTCATAGGAAATGTGGGTTGAGTCCTGGAGATGATGGCCCAGCGTGGCCAAGGGATCCTCGCTGGCAGAGGTGCGATGGGGGTACGCAGTCGGCCCAAGAGCCGGGTCCCCCACCGGCGCGGCGTAAAAAGAGAGCAAGGCGTTCGTGCCCAGCCGTACGTCGTAGAGCGCCGCCACTTCCATGAAGAAATTGTGCGGATGCTGACCGTCAACGAGCGGCCTCCCATAAGCCGTTTCGCCTTGCTGAAAGAGCAAAGGGTAGAAACGGCCGGTGATGGTGGCAGGTTCCAGGCTGAGCATTGTCCGCAGGGTGAGTGTGCCTCGCCCTAGGCGCCGTTGGGCCATGGGCATGAACCAGTTCACCGAAAAAAGCTTGTCGTGACCGCGGGGACCGGTCTGTTGGATGTCGCTGGCAAACGCCATGCCGTGAAACATCAGCGTCCACGCGCCCTTGGTGGTCATCAGCATCGGAACGGGCGTCGAGTCGGGCTCAGCGGATGTCCCCGAAGTGTCGTGGTTCCCGATTTGCTCCACCAGTGAGCCGGCGGTCATCTCCATCGACATCCCGTGTTCGTCCCCTCCGGCCATGTCTTTCATGTCGTGCTGCCCATCCGGCTCGGCAGCCAGGCAAACAGATGCCAGAACCAGTCCAAGCATCACGCCGATGCATTGATTTAAGCGCCTGCCCATGGCTTATTTTACCCCCCTTGACCCCGTAGTGTCTGTTTCTGGTCATTGACCCTGTGCCTGCCGTATGCGCAAGCCGTGCTGACCTATGTCAGGCAGCCTGCTCTCGGGGAGCACCCTTTACGCCGCACTGAGACGGTGGAAGGCTATTCAGGCCAGCGCGCGGCCCAGGTACGACCCTGGGCAACTTGGCTCGAAATAGTCCTTGACCAAGGAAAGGACATAGGCTATGATTAGGGCAAGGAGTTATGTCCGGCCGGCGCTGGGCGACTCTCGAACTCTCTTCCGAGAGAACAGCAGGTCATTTGGCAGCAAAGGCTCGTTCCTCAAAGGCTGTGCCGGGTGCTCTGAAGACGGAGGACTGTTGGCTGAAAACTGAGGACCAAGATGGTTCCTCCCATCACGGACCCGGAGAAGAAGTCCACCGGGGCACAAAGGTTGGGCTTTATTCCCCGGCGGGCGGGGGTTGCAGGCGAGCTTGGTGTCTTTGTTTTTGGGTGAGTTTTTCCCTTTCGGCGTGCTGGGGGATAAGCGGAACCTCCGCTATCCCGTGATGTTGATGAAAAACCAGCAGCTTAGCGTAGAATCGTGGAGAGATGCGATGGCCTCGACAGAAATCAAGCCCTTGAAAACAAGCGGGTTACAATACCAGCTATTAGGCTAGTAACGGGGGAATAAAAAAGGATGGTAAAATGAAGGTATTACCCGACATATTCAAGAAAAGAAATGTGTTACATAACTGATCTGGGTCAAACTCACCGTGAGGCCGTGATGTTTAAGAAGAATAAGCTAGTTATAACTGCGAACCCGTGATCATATTGAAAAAAAAGGAGAAAGGCACGGGAGATTATAGATTATGAATTATTGAGGCTGCATACGCAGGATTGTCCCCCTAATCAATCGACTCACCCATCGATTGGCGGGCAGCGGGGTTAGTATCACCCGATGGCCCGATGAACCGATTCTCTGCTGGCCCTCCAAGTGCTAAGCAGAAACAGTTCGGGGTGGTGTGAAATCCGGACTAAAAGGAACAACTCATGGAAATTCGCCGCAAAGATGCTTTGGATTATCACCGGCTGGGCCGCAAGGGCAAGATCGAAGTGACGCCCACCAAACCTTGCCGGACGCAACGGGATTTGAGCCTGGCCTATACGCCCGGCGTCGCCGAGCCTTGCAAAGAAATTGAAAAGAACCCCGATATGGCCTTTGAATACACCGCGCGCGGGAACTTAGTGGCGGTGGTCTCAAACGGTACGGCGGTGTTGGGCCTGGGCAACATCGGAGCGCTGGCCGGCAAGCCGGTCATGGAAGGCAAGGGCGTCCTCTTTAAGCGCTTCGCCGATATCGATGTCTTTGATCTGGAAGTCGGCTCGGAAGACCCGGAAGACGTCATCAGATTCTGCCAACTCCTCGAGCCCACCTGCGGTGGGATCAACCTGGAAGACATCAAAGCGCCGGAATGTTTCTACATCGAGGAAACGCTGCGCAGCACCATGTCCATCCCGGTGTTTCACGACGACCAGCACGGCACCGCCATTATTTCCGGTGCGGCGCTCCTGAACGCCATGGAGATCACGGGCAAGGACATTAGCAAAGTTCACCTGGTCGTCAATGGCGCAGGCGCCGCCGGCATCTCTTGCGCGGAACATTACATCCGTCTGGGCGTGCGGCGCGAGAATATCCTCCTTTGCGACACGAAGGGTGTGGTGTATGAAGGCCGCGCGGAGAATATGAATCCCTACAAGGCGCGCTTCGCGGCGAAGACCGAACGGCGCACCCTTGCCGACGCCCTCGAGGGTGCGGATGTTTTCCTGGGCCTATCGATCGGCAAGTGCGTCACGCCTGAGATGCTCCGCTCCATGGCGGATCAGCCGGTGGTGTTCGCCATGGCCAACCCGGTTCCCGAGATCGGTTACGACGAGGCGAAGGCTGCGCGACCCGACGCCATTGTCGCCACGGGCCGCTCCGACCTCCCCAACCAGGTCAACAATGTTTTGGGCTTCCCGTCCATCTTTCGTGGAGCTCTGGACGTGCGCGCCCGGGCGATTAACGAAGAGATGAAGGTGGCCGCCACGCACGCGCTGGCCGCCTTGGCCAAAGAGGATGTACCGGACTCCGTGCTGCGGGCCTACGGCTTGGGCCGACTGCAATTTGGGCCGGAATACATTATCCCCAAACCTTTCGACCCTCGCGTGCTGATTTGGGAGTCGTCCGCGGTGGCCGAAGCCGCCATGCGTACCGGTGTGGCGCAGGTGCAAATCGATCTCGTCGCCTATCGTGACGAACTGGCCCGCCGCCTGGGCCGCACCAACGAAGTCATGCAGAACTTGCGCCACCGCGCCCAGGCTGCGCCCAAGCGCATCGTCTTCTCCGAGGGAGAGCATGACAAGGTGCTGCGCGCCAGCCATCAGATCATCGAGGAGAGCATCGCCTACCCGA
>Ga0326727_10007689_pt1 | contig 28183 bp, 25 predicted proteins | sample MB2enrmetagenome_FD_207643 | JGI IMG/M metagenome (GOLD analysis project Ga0326727, IMG submission 207643) | Lab enriched peat soil microbial communities from McLean, Ithaca, NY, United States - MB29MY | ecosystem: Environmental > Terrestrial > Soil > Wetlands > Peat | place: USA: New York...
TGACCGAAGTTGCGCACAGCCACACGGGGATCGACATTAACCCCGGCGCTTCGATTGGCGAATCGTTTTTCATCGATCATGGGACGGGCGTGGTGATCGGCGAGACCGCCACCATCGGCAAGCAGGTAACTCTTTACCACGGCGTTACGCTGGGAGCGTTTAATCCGCTCCGGAAGGATGAAGAAGGCCAATTATATCGCGGGCACGACAACAAGCGGCATCCGGACCTCGAAGACCACGTCACCGTTTATCCCAACGCCACGATCTTAGGGGGACAAACCCGCGTCGGCCATCACAGTGTCGTTGGCGGCAACGTCTGGCTTACACATTCCGTAGTGCCCTATAGCAAGGTGACGCTTAAAGACCCGGAACTGGTCATCTACAACGGGCAGCCGACAGCATAGGTTGGAGATTTCTCGATCTGACGATCGTGCCGGTTCAAGATACGGGTCCACTGCCGATAATCACGCCAACTTCCGCGCCCCGGTTCGCCCTCAGCAACTTGGCGGCAGAGCCTCGGTTCGTGCAGATTTCGATGTAGCCGGAACTCCCCACGATAGCAAATAGCTCGGAGGATCGGCCCATTGAGTAGGCCAAATTAAGCCGCGTAATCTCCCGATTATTGACGATTATCCTGAAAGGCGGTGGATTCTCCGCAAACAGTTCCGGTACGTCCTCCGGGCTAATGTTGGTTACCAGATTCCCAAACACATCGACCTTCAGAGCCATGCCCTTGATCAGGTTCTCACCCACGCGTTTCGGCTTGGGGGACTTGAACTGTGCATAGTCGGTGATCAAGTTGCCAAATTTCTCTTCTTGCACTCCTTTGCTCAGCCAGCCGGCTACCGGGGCAAACACATCACGACCTTGAAACGTGTTGCTGACAGGGTTCAGAAAATAGTGATCCGCGGTAATGTGCCGGACTTTGACGTCTTCCTCCCGCCCGAAGAGCAGGGAGAGCACTCCGTTGTCGGGCGCGACGAACCTGTGATGGCCGGCGCTGGCCAAGATCGGCCGTCGGGCGGTTCCGACCCCAGGGTCGACAATCACTAAATGAATCGTATCGGGCGGGAAGAACCGGTAGCTCTGGACCAAGGCGTAAGCAGCCTCAAAAATATCGTAGGCGGCGACTTGGTGGCAGATGTCGACGATCTGGACGTCGGGGTTGATATTCAGGATAACGCCTTTCATCGTTCCTGCATAATGGTCGGTTGTCCCGAAGTCGGTGATTAGAGTGATGCAAGGTGTGCGAGGCAAGGGTTCCTCCTTGACGGTCGCTAGCTTAACCGGTGGTTGACGCGAGCGGTCAAATCCCTAAGCGAACAAAACAATTCGTGCGTCGCCCGGCGTCGTTGAGCGACCACGAGAATTCGGCCCGTTCAGTGTCATTTCCCCTGCAGGATGGCACGGAATTGTTCGAGTGTCATCGGTTCGGCCAGAGCCGTGCCGAGATTCTCCCGGACGTGGTCGAGATTGCTCATGCCCACCAGGGCGCTGGTGATGCCGGGCGTGGATCGCACGAACTGGATGGCGCGCTGCGCGTCCGTCTGCATGCGCGGAAACCAATTTCGTAACTCCGGAGGCAGGCTCTCGGTCAGTTGACCTTGCAGGAGAGGAGCGCTCGCGAACACCAAGAGTCCGTGCGACCTTGCTGCCTGTAAGAGTGGGCCCGGTTTCTGGCCCGCTGGCTGAGTGTTGGTCACGGCTGCTTCCGGCATGGCGAGGTTGAATGGCAACTGGATGGCCCGGAAGCTGTGATCTTTGCCCCCAACTTCTTCCGCCACGCGCAGGACGTCGGTTAACGAAAGGGCCTCGGCGGAAGTCGGCGTCACTCGGTAGGCGTTCCAGGTCGCCGTGCCGTACCTCCGTATCTTTCCGTCCGACACCGCTTTTTCGAGAGCCGCAAAGGCCGCCCTTAACCTGCGAAAGAACTCCTCGCGGCCCACATGGCTCAGTTGCGTCTCCGGGTTATGAACGTAGTAAATATCGATGGTCTCGAGGCCGAGGTTCCGGCGGCTGGCGTCAATCTGGTTCTCCAGGTATTTGGGGGACATAACGTGGCAGCCGGCGACAACCTCCTCCATGCGAATAATGCCGGGGTCCAAGAATTTCTCCTGGAAATAGGCGGAAGGGTCGGCCGGTTCTTCCTCGTCGAAACTCAGGAAGCCGCCTTTGCTGGCCACCACAATTTCATCCCGCCGGACTTCACCCGAGGAAATCAGCGCGGCCAGAGCCCGGGCGATGGCGCGCTCGCTGCGCTGGTGCCTATAATTGATTGCCGAATCGATGACGTTGACGCCCAACGAAACTGCGCGCCGGATGGCCTCCCTGTATCGTGCGTCCTGATCGTCGGAAGGCTCCCCCAGATAAGTTCCAATGCCGATGGACGAAATCCAGAGCCCTTGAGCCGCGCGAAAGTGTCCCGGCAGGCGCGCCGCAAAGCGATCGCGCAAGCGCGCTGTTCCCTCCGTCGTAGCGAAACCTGGAATCAGCATGCTTAGCCTTCTTTCACCACAGAGGCGCCGAGACGCAGAGAACATCAGAAGATTCTTTTCTCTGCGTCTCAGTGTCTCGGTGGTCGGTCAATCCGGCCTGGCCTTGACCAGAAAAATCGGGATTTCGCTTTCATGGCGGACCTTGGTAATGGTGGTTCCATGGATCAGGTCCGCAATCAGCTTATGGCCGTGGGCCGCCATGGCGATGAGATCGCAGCCCTCGCGGCGCGCAGTTTTCAATATCGCTTGCGCGGGCTCGCCCCGATCGTGCCGCGCCGTCACGCTGAGGCCTTCGCCCCGCAGTGTCTGCGCCACGCTTTCCAAATACTGGCGGTCCTCCTTGATTTCCTGCGAGTCGGAAAGATTTAAGTTCTCCTGCCATTGCGCCGCCCAGCCGGTGGAGACGTGGAGCAGCAGAACCTCCGCGTGGGTGAGCATCGCCAGTTCCTTTACATGCGGAAGCAAAACACTGTCGGCTTTGCTGTGATCGAGCGCCACGAGAATCTTCTTGAACATGAGGACCTCTGCCTAGCTGCTCAAGCCTTTGATGCTCAGGACCAGGAGATAAGCGTTCAACGCGGCAATGATCCCGGCCGTTAGCCAGGCGAGAATCTTCAGCCAGAGCGGGTTTACGAATTCGCCCATCCGTCCCCGGTTGCTGGTGAACTGAACCAGCGGCACCACGGCGAAGGAGAGTTGCAGACTCAGGATGACCTGGCTGAAGATCAAGAGCTTGGCCGTTCCGCTTCTTCCGAAAAACGCCACCGCAATAATCGCAGGTATAATCGCCACGAGCCGCGTGATCAGCCGCCGCAGCCAGGGCGCCAGGCGGATATTCAAAAATCCTTCCATGACGATTTGGCCGGCCAGCGTCCCGGTCAAGGTGGAGTTTTGACCCGAACAGAGCAGGGCGATAGCAAAGAGCACGGCGGCCAATTGCGTGCCGAGCAGCGGCGTTAAAGTGTAATAAGCATCCTGGATCTCCGCCACTTGATTCAGCCCGTGTCGATAAAACGTGCCGGCCGCCATGATGAGGATCGCCGCATTGATGAAGAAAGCAAAATTGAGCGCCACAACGTAATCCAGCAGGTTGAATCGCAACGCGGTGCGGATTCCCTCCTTGCTGCGCTCGATCGCCCGCGTCTGGACCAGCGAGGAATGGAGGTAAAGGTTGTGCGGCATCACGGTGGCGCCCAACATGCCGATGGAAATATAAAGCATCTCCGGATTGGTCAGAAGCTGCGGAGTTGGAACAAATCCCTTCCCAATTTGAACCAGATCGGGTTTGACCAGAAGCAACTCGACCAGGTAGCAGGCTCCAATCGTTCCGATGAGGCCCACCACCAGAGCTTCGAGGTACCGGAACCCCTTGTGTTGAAGGTAGAGAATGGCCAAGACATCGAGTGCCGTCAAGCAGACGCCGAGCAAAAGCGGAATATGGAAGAGCAAGTTCAGGGCGATGGCCGATCCAATCACCTCCGCCAGATCGCAGGCGGCGATGGCAATCTCGCACAACACCCAGAGGAACAGGCTGGTCCTTCGCGAATAATAACTGCGGCAAGCCTGTGCCAGATCGAGCTGGGTGACGATGCCGAGGCGCGCGGCAAGCGCCTGAACCAGAATCGCCATGAGATTGGAGATGAAGAGAACGAAGATGAGCTGGTAGGCAAAGCGCGACCCGCCCGCGATATCCGTCGCCCAGTTTCCAGGGTCCATGTACCCGACCGCCACCAGAAAGCCAGGCCCTGAAAACGCCAGCACCTTTTTCCAGAAGGACGCGCCCATGGGAATGCCTACGCTCCTATGGACCTCAGGCAAAGAGGGCATCGAGAGTGAACGGTCATCGGAGGTGATGCGCGGTTCGTTCATTGAAGAGTTGAGGAGTCGAGAAGTCGAAGAGTTGAAGAGTCAACGAATATCATTGGTTGAGGTAGCGCTCCAGGTCTCGCTCGGAAAGGATCCCACTGACTTTTGCCTTCTTGCTCCAAGAGTTCTGAAGCCGACCAAATTCCTTTCTGAGACGTCTCGCACCCCGCAGCGCACGAGCCTGTTCCTCCACTGCGGAGCGCAAGTCTTCGCGTCGGGGGAACTTTCGGTTCACGGTTCGCGGCGCCTCGATTTTCGCGGATACAAATACTGCCGCTCTACTAGTGTACAACGTCGTACCCTTCTCGTCTCGGCGTACCCTCTACGGCCTGCCATCTACCAGTTGGAGTCTGCGCTCCACGTCCTCCAGGAACTGCTGGTCTTTGATCGAAGGCAAATTGGCGCGGACGTTCTCCATCGCCGCGCGCTTTGCCGTGCCGGCAAGTTCGCGCGCGACGGCAAGGTCCGGGGCGGCCAGCGGAATCGTGATGCCGCGCAAGCTGGAGATAATCGCGGAAACTTCCACGCTCATTTCCGCCGTTTCGAGCGGCACGGAGGTCGCGTGCTTGCTGGCCGCTTCGATGGCATGCGCGCGCGCCGATTTCTCGCTCTCGGTAGATTTGGGCAGCTTGAACGCCGCCATCACTTCTTCGTAGCTCCGAGCGTCGGCGTCAATGTTACCGAGCAGGCGTTGCCGAAGCGCGCAGAGATGGCGCTGCGATTCCGTTACTTGTGGGTAATACGCTTCGAGCGTTTGGCGTTTCAGCGATATCCCGCAAACCATTTCGCCGAGCGCGGCCGCCAGACCCCCGGCCAGCGCTGCGATACTTCCGCCGGCAGGCGTTGGCGTCGGCGCTGCCACGGCGTTGACGAAGGCCTCGGCCATCGAGCGGAAGGTTGCGGTCCCCTGGGGAGCGGGCACGGCCTGCTCCCGGATGATCTGCTCGAGGCGGTTTTCAAAAACCAATTGGGGATGATAGTTCTCTACCTGGAGATACTGCACGGCAGTGTCCTCAAGGGCCCGCCGGGGGACGAGCCCAACAATTTCGCTGCTCAAAACTGCCACGCCCTGTGCCGCAGCCTCCCGGCTTACGGTGTCGAAAACAGTGGCGATGGATGTGGTCTCGAAATCCGTCAAGTTCATGGAGACTTGTCCCAGGTGGCGAGTTTTCAGCTCCACGCCCATGGCCTTCACACACGGGAATCCGCCGCTCGAGGCGCGGATCTTCCTGGCAATCGCCTTGGCCAGTTCCACGTCAGGCGTCTTCAAGTTGATGTTGTATGCAATCAGGAATTTTCTGGCGCCCACCACGGTTGCGCCCGCGGTGGGGTGGAGCGCCGCCTCGCCGAAATCGGGAAGCCGCCCGGGGTTGGTGCGCACTTCCTCGCGCAAGCCTTCGAATTGGCCACGCCGGACGTTCTCGAGATTGCGGCGTTCCGGCCGGCGCGCCGCCGCTTCGTACAGATAAGTGGGGATTTTGAACCGGCGCCAGGCCTGCTCCGCCACCCATTCGGCGATGCCCACGCACTCCTCGAGCGTAACCCCGAAGATGGGTACGAACGGCACAACGTCCGTAGCGCCGATGCGGGGGTGAGCGCCACGTTGGTGGTTAAGGTCTATCAACTCCGCCGCCTTGCCGATGCCGCGCAGAGCCGCTTCGCCAATGCTCTCCCGAGTCCCGACCAGGGTAATCACGCACCGGTTATGGTCTGCGTCCATCTCCCGGTCCAGGATATAAACGTCCCGGCCGTTCTTCAGCGCCCGAGCGATGGCCTCAACGTTTTCAGGATTGCGTCCTTCACTGAAATTGGGAACACATTCGATGATGGTTTGCATGGCTTGGGAATTTAGCACGAGGGGCTGTCCGTTGTCAGTGGTCGGTTGTCCGTTGTCAGTCGTCCGTTGCCTGTGGTCCGTCGTTCGTTGCCTATCGTCCGTCGTCATCCATGTCTGTCATGCTGAGCGTAGCGAAGCATCTCTGCAGTTCTTCGTAGGCCGTGAAGCGCAGCGCCACTGCGGAGATCCTTCGCTCCGCTCAGGATGACAGCGGGTGGGATGTTCGCTCAAGGGAATCCTGACTACGGACAACCGACTACGGACAACTGACTACGGACAACCGACTACGGACAACCGACTACGGACAACCGACTACGGACAACCGACTACGGACAACCGACTACGGACAACTGACTACGGACAACTGTCCCCGCCTTCACCGTCATTCGGCAATGATTCACGCCGAAGTAGTAAGGAATCTCGCGGTAATCACTAACGTCCATCATAATGATGTCGGCCTGCTTGCCGGATTCGAGCGAACCGAGCCGGTCCCCCCGGCGCAGCGCCCAAGCTCCGTTAATGGTGGCCGCGACGACTGCCTCGGCCGGCGTCATGCGCAGAGCGGAGCAGGCAACCGAAAGAATGAATTGCATATTTGGAGTGGGGCTGGTTCCGGGGTTGAAGTCGGTCGCGAGCGCCACGATGGCCCCGGCCTCAATCAGCTTTCGTGCCGGCGGGTAGTGGTCGAGGCCGAGATGGAAATTCGCGCCCGGAAGCAGCGTTGCGATCACATTGGACCGTCCCAGGGCGCGGATGTCGGCGCTGGAGAGCTTATCGAGATGATCGGCGGAGGCTGCTTCGAACTCCACCGCCAGGCGGGCGGCCCCAGTGCGAGTGAGCTGTTCGGCATGCAGGCGCGGAATCAGGCCCTGCTGCTTTCCCGCCGCCAGCACTCGCCGGCATTGCTCGACGCTGAAAGCGCCCCGGTCGCAAAATCCGTCGATGAATTCTGCCAGCTTCTTGCGCGCCACCGGTGGAATCAGGTCCCGAATCACGGACTCGATATAGTCGTCGGATCGTCCCGAGTATTCGGAAGGCAGGGCGTGCGCGGCAAGCAGTGTGGGCACAAGTTCAAGCCGGGAACTTTTGCGCAGTCGGCGAATCGCTTCAAGTAGCTTCAGTTCCTGCGCCACTTCCAGTCCATAGCCGCTCTTCACTTCGAGCGTTGTCGTGCCATGGGCCGCGAACTGCTCGAGAAAGCCTTGTGCCTGCCGGACGAGCGAATCTACGGAAGCCTGGCGAACTCTTTGAGCCGAGAGCTTGATCCCTCCGCCGGCGCGAGCGATTTCTTCATAGGTTTGGCCTCGCAGTCGCGCTTCATAATCTCCCACGCGGCTTCCGGCAAATACCAGGTGTGTATGCGAATCCACGAAGCCCGGCATCACCACCGAACCCCGGCAATCGATGGCCTCGGCCTTCAGTCTCAGCGCCTTTGCTTCGAGCGCGCGCGTTGGACCGACTTCAAGGATATGAACGCCTTGGGTCAGTATCGCGCCTTGGGGGATGATCCCGAGCTCCGCGAGCGCCTTGCCGCGCCGTGCCCCCGGCGGGCCTGCGAGGGTGAGGAGTTGACTTGCGTTGCGAAAGAAGAGTGAACCTGGGGCTGAGTGTCGCATCGGTCTCTTCGAGTTACACGGTGATCGAATTACCGGCTCGGTCGCGCCGCCTTGCGAAAAGGCTTCCATATTGTGGAAAATCAGAATGTGTCATCCTGAGCGAAGCGAAGGATCGCTGCGGTTAGTCTTGAGCTCAAGAACTTGCGAACAACTGCACAGATCCTTCGCTTCGCTCAGGATGACAAGTTCATGTTTCTGTCAGAGCTTCATCGCCGATTCGCAAGACAGGGCGGCAGCGCCGCACCGTGAGCCAACTTTCTTATAGGCTGCATTTTCTGCTAGAATCACGTTCACTAACCTCGGAGGACAGCGGCGATGCCCCAATATGAATATCTCTGCAAGAAATGCAACAAGACGTTCAGCATTATTATGACTCTGGCAGAATACGACAAAGGGAAAGTGGCCTGCCCGAAATGCAAGAGCAAGCAGGTTGAGCAACAAGTCGCTTCATTTTTCACCGTCACTTCCAAGAAAAGCTGAGAAATGCAGTGACGAGTGACGAGTGACAAGTGACGAGCAAAACACCAGTCACTTGAAACCACCTTGTCCCCCCGGCTCATCACTCGTCACTTGTCACTCGTCACTGGTATCTGCACTCCTGCCTTCCGCGCGAACGCTGCCGCCTCTTCATAGCCTGCGTCCACGTGGCGGGCAACGCCGATGCCGGGGTCGTTGGTCAACACGCGGTTCAGGCGCTTAGCCATTTCCGGCGTGCCGTCCGCCACGGTGACCTGGCCCGCGTGGAGCGAGTAGCCGATGCCCACTCCTCCGCCGTGATGGAACGACACCCAGCTTGCCCCCGAGGCGGTGTTCAGCAGGGCGTTCAACACCGGCCAGTCCGCGACGGCATCGCTGCCGTCCTTCATGCTTTCGGTCTCGCGAAAAGGCGATGCCACGGAGCCGCAATCAAGGTGATCGCGGCCGATGACAATGGGGGCCTTCAGCTCACCTTTGGCCACCAGATCATTTATGCGCTCTCCGAACAGCGCCCTCTCCCCATAGCCCAGCCAGCAGATGCGCGCCGGCAGTCCCTGAAACTTGACCTGCTTATGCGCCAGCCGGATCCAGCGGTCGAGAATGGGATTGTCAGGGAAGAGCTCGAGGACCAAGTCGTCAGTCCGGTAAATATCGGAGGGCTCGCCGGAGAGCGCGGCCCAGCGGAACGGCCCGCGTCCCTCGCAGAAGAGCGGCCGGATGTAAGCAGGAACGAAGCCCGGGAAACTGTATGCGTCCTTCACGCCGCCATGCTCGAACGCCATGGTGCGGATGTTGTTGCCGTAATCGAAGGTGGCCGCGCCCAGCTTCTGGAGTTGGAGCATGCCCGTGACGTGATGCGCGATGGACTCATAGGAGCGCTTCAAGTATTCGTCGGGGTCGGTTCGCCGCAGCGCCACGGCTTCTTCGAGGGTCAAACCCGAGGGGACGTACCCGTTTAACGGGTCGTGCGCACTGGTCTGGTCCGTCAGCAGGTCGGGCACCACGCCGCGCCGCGCGAGTTCGGGGATCACGTCCGCACAGTTCCCGACCAGGCCCACCGAAACAGGGTTCTTCTGGCGGACCGCGTTCTTCAGGATGCGGAGCGCTTCGCTTAAATCGTTCACGCAGATCTCGCAATAGCCGCCCCGGATGCGGCGCTTGATTTTCTCGGCATCCACTTCCACACCCAGGAAAGCCGCGCCGTTCATGGTGGCCGCCAACGGTTGGGCTCCTCCCATGCCGCCCATTCCTCCCGTGACGACCAGCTTTCCTGCGAGGTCGCTGCCGAAGTGCTTGCGGGCGGCGGCGGCGAAAGTCTCGAATGTGCCCTGGAGAATTCCCTGGGTGCCGATGTAGATCCAGCTTCCGGCCGTCATCTGGCCGTACATCATGAGGCCCAGGCGTTCGAGTTCGCGGAACTTCTCCCAGGTGGCCCAGTGCCCCACCAGGTTGGCGTTGGCGATGAGCACGCGCGGCGCCCACTCGTGAGTGCGGAAAACGCCCACCGGCTTGCCCGACTGCACCAGGAGGGTCTCGTCGTTCTCGAGCTTCTTCAGGGCCTCGATGATGGCGTAATAACATTTCCAATTTCGCGCCGCTTTGCCTGTGCCGCCATAGATGATCAGATCCTGCGGCCGCTCCGCCACCTCTTCATCGAGGTTATTCATCAGCATGCGCAGGGCGGCCTCTTGCTGCCAGCCCTTGCAGGAAATCCGGCTGCCGCGCGGCGCGCGAACGGGCTGATAAGTGGTTGCTGCCGATGGGGCTTTCTCCAAAATGGCACGCTCCGTCATAAGTCTCCTCCCCTGTCCAATCTTAGCCCAATGCGCGGCGAAGCGACACTGGTTGCGAGGACAAGTCGCAGGTCAATTTGGGACGGACGATTGCTGCCGAGCTTTTAACCGCCTGTACTTCAAATAGAATCCGAGACTGAAAACCAAAACTGCAATAATCCAGACGGATGGAGACCTCACTGCGGCCATGGGGTCGAAGCCGATGGAGACCTCCTCGTCTTTGCCCGGGTGTACCGTCCAATTAAGATAAACGCACTCGCTCATCGGCAGGACAATTGCAGCTATAACCACTGCAAGCAAGCCGGCGAATATACTTTTACGCAAGATCATGCTCTTAACTCCTGAGTGCGTGCTGCCCTTTAGCCCTTTAACATTCACCGTTTTGAAAATCAAACACCACTTTGACGGCGCGATGCTTGTGCTTTTGCCTGCCGACCACCAGGGCGTCTCGGTACTGATCGAGGCGGAAGCGATGGGTGATCAAGCGCGCCGTATCGAGCCTCTTTTGCGACAGCAAGCGCAAGTATATCTCCATCGCGTGCAATGACTCGCCTCCGAAGCTCTCGATTCCAAACGCATTCGAGCCGACCAAGGCAATCTCTTTGAAGTAGAGGGGAGTCCACTCGAAGCGCGCGGGTTGGTCCACGCCGGTCACGACAATGGTCGCCCGAGGTTGCGTCACTCGCACCCCGACCTCGAACGATTCCGCAGAACCAATCGTGTCATAGATTACATCTACTCCACGCAAGAGCCACGGCGCGCCTTGGTGAGGCCGTAGGATCGCCGCGCCGACCATTCCTGCGATGATCTCTACGATCTCGGCCCGATCGCGGGTTCGGATTACACGTTCGGCGCCCAACTCACGGGCTAACTGTTCTTGATGCGGGTAGCGCGCAACGGCAATCACGCGAGCGGTGGGATAGAGCGCCCGCAGAATGGCGATTGACAATAGCCCCAGGGTTCCGCAGCCGTAGACCAAGGCCAGCCCGCCATCTGGCGGCGGCGCCTTAAAAATGGCGTGCAGGCTGACCGAAAACGGGTCAGCCAGCACTGCCTGGTCGAAGCTCACGCCATCCGGAATCGGGAACAGTTGAGACTGGTGAGCGGCCAAAAGTGGCGCAAAGCCGCCGGAAGCGGCGCGGCAATTGCCGATATGGATTCCTGGCGGCAAGTGGCCATCCGTAAAGTGCCGGCACGAGAAATACTGCCCACGCCGGCAGGCATCGCACGGCGGCGTGATGCCCCGCGGGCCGCAGGACAGCCAGGGATTCAGCACCACGCGCTCTCCCACGCGCCGGCTGGTCACCCCCGGACCCACGCGTTCAATCGTGCCCGCCACTTCATGCCCTAGCACCGCTGGAAAAGAAATGAGGGAGGTGAGGGGATTGTCGAAGCTGCCCTCAAGGAAGATTTCCTTCAGATCGCTGCCGCAAATCCCGCACAACTGTGTTCGCACGATAGCCCAGTCGTCGGCCGGGAGTTTTGGTTCAGGAATCTCTTTGAAGGCCAGGGGTCCCGGGGCCGCCAAAAAGGCGCGCGGCGTGACGACACCCCCGAGGTAGGCGAACGCGAAGCGCGGCAGGCTATATCGGAATAGTATTGCTTTCATATTATCAACCTAAGCATTTGTATCGCGTGGGCAAGAGTAATGCAAGATTGAATTAAACAAGGTATGCTAACATGGCAGGGCCAGTAAAGGGCATTACGCGCAACGGGATAACGCCTACGGGATATGACAGCCAGCGATTTCAGCACTCTCAACGAGTTGTTCATCAAAGCCATTGAAGAGAAAGACAGGCCTGACTGTTTCCTCTACAAATCGGAGGGCAGGTATCAGAGCATCTCTTCCCGCGAAGCGCTGCGCAAGGCTGCGGCGCTGGCATCGGCCTTAGAGCGCCTGGGGGCCAGGCCGGGCGACCGCATCGCGCTGCTTTCCGAGAATCGGCCGGAGTGGGCGCTGACGGACTACGCAATTCTCGGCATGCGCGCTATCACCGTCCCCCTCTTTCCCACGCTTCTCGAGCCCGACCTTGAGTTCATCCTCCACGACTCGGAATCCAAAGGCATCGTCGTGGCTACGGATATTCAACTCCGCAAAGTCATCAACATCTGGAGCAGGCTGCCGGCTTTGAAGTTTGTGCTGGCCATGGGCTGCTCCACGGTGGCGGGGACAAAGGCGGATTGCTGGGAGGGAAGCGTCGAGAGCGAGATGGGCTGGGCCGGCCCAATGCTCATCGACGCGTTTAAATCCAAGGCCTTGGATGCGAAGCCGGACGACACCGCCACCATCATTTACACTTCCGGCACCATGGGCCAGCCGCAAGGCGTCGTGCTGACTCACGCCAATATCGTTTCGAATGTCCAATCCACCGCCGAGGTCTTCCCCCTCGGCCCCACCGATGTCCTGCTCTCATTCCTGCCGCTGTCGCACGTGTTCGAGCGCATGGTGGAGTTCTTCTGTTTCTGGAAAGGGGTACGAATCGCCTATGCGGAGGGTCTCGACAACCTGCCGCAGAATCTGCGCGAGGTTCGGCCTACGGCCCTGGCGGTGGTTCCGCGCGTCCTGGAGAAGATCCAGGGCAAGGTCATGGATGGCGTCCGCCAATTGCCTGGCTTGAAACGGCGGCTTTTTTATTGGGCCCTCGCCGTCGGCAAGCAGCGCATTCCCTTTCTCCTCGAAGGACGAACCCCGCCACTGGGCCTGAGATTGAAGTACGGTTTTGCGGATCGGCTGGTGTGTGCCAAGATCCGAGAGCAACTCGGCGGCAGGGTGCGCATGCTGATTTCGGGGGCGGCGCCACTTTCCAAGGATATCGCGGAGTTCTTCTACGCCTTGGGGCTTCCGGTCTACGAAGGCTACGGCTTGACGGAGACGTCACCGGTCGTCGCGGTGAATTGCCCGGGGAGGACCAAGCTGGGAACAGTAGGAAAGGTCATACCGCGCGTCGAGGTGAAGCTGAGCGACGAAGAGATTGACTCGGAAGGCCGCGTGGGGAGGGAGATCCTGGTGCGGGGGCCAAGCATCACGCGCGGCTACTACCATCTCGAGGAAGTCAACCGCTCCTCGTTCGTCGACGGCTGGCTGCGCACCGGCGACCTGGGAAGCTTTGACTCCGACGGCTACCTGAGAATCACGGGGCGCAAGAAAAACCTGTTCAAGACTTCCGGGGGCAAGTACGTGTCGCCGGAAAAACTCGAGAATCTTTTCCAAGGCGATCCGTACATTTATCAGATCGCCGTGCTGGGGGACGGGAGGAAATTCGTGGGGGCCTTGATCGTGGCGGAGTTTGGCCGCTTGCAGGCCTACGCGCGCAGCCAGGGCATCACCTTCCAGAATCGCCAGGAACTGGTTGCCCATCCCGATATTCAGGCTCTCATACGGCGCCAAATCGACGAAGCTACGCGCTGGCTGCCTCGTCACGAGAAAATTCGCCGCTTTGTTCTGCTTCCCCAGGAATTCTCGATTGCCTCCGGAGAACTTTCCGCTACCCTCAAAGTCAAGCGTCCGGTGGTGAGAGAAAAATACCGGGCGCAAATCGAAGAGATGTTCAGTTACCACGCACCACAACAATCCGGACCAGTCGAGAAATGAGAAGGGTATAAGTCTGAGTTACACGACCCCCTCACTCGGCGCTGCGCGCCACCCTCTCCCCCAAGGGGGCGAGGGGAAGAGAATTCGATTTCCAGCCCTCTCCCCCAAGCGGGAGAGAACTTGATTTTAAGCCCTCTCCCCCTTGGGGGAGAGGGTGTCCGTCAGCCGACGGACGGGTGAGGGGGTTCCGCCGTCACGTACTCAAATCTGTGAAATCCGCCGTCGCAATCGACCATCGTCAATCGTCCATCAGTCGTGCTTCCGGTACACAATCCCGTCCTTCATCACAAAGCTTACCCGCTCGAGTGCGCCGATGTCGTCCAGGGGATTGCCTGAGACCGCGATGATGTCGGCCCAATAGCCGGGCTTGAGGGCGCCAATTCGATCTTGCCAGCCGAGCAGCTTGGCGCCGTTGAGCAGGCCCGCCTGGAGCGCGGCCAGTGGCGTCATGCCGTTCTTCACCATCAGCACGTATTCGCGCGCCTGGGTGCCGTGAGGGAAGGGGCCGACGTCCGAGCCGACGGCCATCGGAACGCCGGCCGCAAGCTGCTTGTGAAACTCCTCGGCGTGCAAGTCGATCAGCTTTTGTTCGCGCCCGGCCTGCGCGGGCGAGGCAGCGTGTTGCGCGAAGTATTCCAGGATGGTGAACGTGGGCACGGCGAAGATCTGTTTCTCGCGCATGATCCGCATGGTCTCGTCGCTCAGTTGATCGGCGTGATCGACGGAGGCCACGCCGGCCCGCGCGGCGTAGAGCGTGCCGGGCTCGCCCGTGGCATGCACGGCGACGTGCTTGCCGACGCGGGCAGCTTCCTCAACGGCCGCGCGCAGCTCGGTTTCGTTGTACTGATACGGCGTGGAGAGCCGGCCGTCGCGAATCGAGTCGGAGCCGGTTTCGTAAATCTTGATGAAGTCGGCGCCCTCCTTGAATTGCTGGCGTATCACCGTGACCAGTTCGGCTGCGTTGTTGGCGTAGGTGGCGTTGGAGAAGATGTGCTGCGCGGGGTTATAGCGGAGGGCATCTTCGTGGCCGCCGAGGATGTCCACCGCGTTGCCGCTGACGCGCAAGCGCGGGCCGGGAATTAAACCCTGATTGATGGCATTGCGGACCGCCGAGTCGGCCGAGCCTGCGCCTTCCGTTCCCATGTCGCGCTCTGCCGTAAATCCGGCCATCAGGTCATCCCGCGCTGCGAGGACCGCATAGATGGTGCGCTGTGGCACCGACTCCTCAATGGTCTGCAGATCTTCGGCGCCCGGGTGCAGAAACAAATGCACGTGAGCATCGATAAGGCCGGGCATCAGAGTGCTGTCGCCCAGGTCGATGACCTCCGCTCCGTCCGGACGTCTGACCGCCGAGCTTGCTTCGGCAATTCGATCACCTTGCACCAAGACCTCGCCAGGCGTCACGATCTTCCCGCTCTCGATATCCAGCAGGCGCGCGGCGTGCAATACCACAGCCTGCTTCGGCTCAGAGCGCGGCGGGGCTTGAGCGAAGGCGGCGCAGAAAGGGAGGCAGAACGCAAAGAATGCAGACAACGTTCCGAAGGTGTTCGCATGGATGTTCATAATGCTCGCCATCATACCATTTTCTTGAGCCTTCCGGGCCGACTCACCCTTTGGCGCCACAGAGACGCAGCGCGGCAAAGCCCCAACCAAATGCAGATTCTTCGCTTCGCTCAGAATGACATGCTGAGCGAACAGTGACATGTCATCCTGAGCGAAACGAAGGATCGGCTTTTCTTCGCGCGCCGCGGAGAGACTCACCCTTAGTGGTGCAGGGGCACGGAGGATCGAGTTCGAGAGGGCTCTTTCTCCGGGCCTCAGTGCCTCCGTGGTGAGGAGTCTGCGCCCGGTTCGTGGTACCATATCCACCACAACGTTGCAGATCCCGTTTTACACACGGTTACGGTTGCGTTCCACGGGGGCGGCGGGCGTGGCGGGTACAATTTCTAATCTCGCGGGAGGGAGTCTATGGACGAAACTCGAATGAGGGATGCCGTAAAACTCAACGCCTTTATTTGGATGTTCATCGTCGCCCTCGTGGCGCTGGCCTTTCCGCGCAGATTGATGGCCCAGGCCGAAGATATTACCAGCAAGCTCCAGGGCTTCGATGCCTACATGGAGAAGACGCTGAAGGACTGGAACGCGCCGGGAGTGGGCGTGGGCATCGTCGTCAAGGACAAGCTGGTTTTCGCCAAGGGTTACGGCTATCGTGACTATGGCAAAAAGCTGCCATTCACGCCCACAACGCTCTGCCAGATCGCCTCCAACACTAAGCTTTTTACCGCGGTGGCCGCCGGTATGCTCGTCGAAGAGGGCAAGCTGACCTGGGACAAGCCGGTGCGCGACAAGGTTCCTGCCATTGAGTTCTATAACGACGAGCTGAATAACAACGTTACCCTGCGCGACATGCTCTCTCACCGCACGGGAATCACTCGCCACGATCTGATCTGGTATAAGGCGGATCTTAGCCGCAAAGAACTCTTCGAGAGAATCAAGTACATGGAGCCCAAGGAGCCACTGCGCACAACCTTTCTCTACAACAACATGATGTTCGCCGCCGCCGGCTACCTCATCCAACTCCAGTCGGGCAAAACCTGGGAGGACTTCGTCCACGAAAGAATCCTCCAACCGCTGGGCATGAACGCGACAGTGTACTCGGTGACGGACATGCTAAAGCAGGACGACCACGGCGTGCCATTCACCGAGAAGCGCGACACCATGGAGCTCTATCAGATCCCCTATTATGAGGACACGGCGGGAATGGCCCCCTGCGGCGCCATCATTTCCAATATCCAGGAGATGTCCCACTGGCTTATCGCTCTGATGGACGAAGGGAAATATGAGGGCAGGCAAGTGCTGCCCGCGAGCGTGCTGAAATCCACGCTGGAACCGGCCATCGCGCTCCCGAATACCCTGGCAGAAGTCCGAGGCTACTGGGAACTGCTTGACCCCGCCTATGGGATGGGCCGGGAGTCCGTATCTTACCGGGGCCACCTGCTCACCTACCACGGTGGAGCCCTTGACGGATTCCATTCCCAGGTCTCCTTTATGCCCAGAGAGCGGATTGGTATTATCGTCTTCGTGATCGGGGATCACTGCGCAGAACTCAACAACATTGTCAGCTATAACGTCTACGAACGGCTTTTGAGCTTGGACAAGACCCCCTGGAGCGAGCGCCGTCTGGCGATAAGGCTGAAAGGGAAAAAGGCGGGGACGGAGGCTCGCGCCAAAGCGGGAGAGGATCGCGTTCCCAACACCCAGGCTTCCCATCCCCTCGCGGATTACGTGGGCGAATACGAGCACCCCGCTTACGGCGTATTGAAGATCGGGATGAAAGACCAACAGCTCCAATTCGACTTTCACAAAATCCAACTGCCCCTGGCTCGCTTCCATTACGACCGCTTCGACACGCCGGACGACGAGATTTACGGGAAGTGGTCGGTGAACTTCATCACCAATCCTCAAGGCGATTTGGCGACCGCGGTGATGTCCCTGGACGAAGCTGAGGCACGCTTCACGCGCCGGCCCCAGACGCTTGAACCCCAGCTCCTCTCGCGGCTCGCCGGGACCTATGAGAACCCAACCGGCGTCAAGTTCCAGGTCGTACTGAAGCAGGACGGCAGTCTTTATTTGGTGATGCCCGGCGAGCCTGAAGAAAAGCTGATCCCGTATAAAGGCCTGCAATTCCATGTCAAGGAATTTTCCGACTTGGTCTGGGAATTTGTGATGGAAAACGAGCAGGTTAAGGCGCTCAAAGAAAGAGACCCGTCCGGCGAGGTCGTCTTTCCGCGAAGGTAGGAGCTGATTGCAAATCTGCGCTGCGACATTCACAACAGCCGAGTGTCATTCTGAGCGAAGCGAAGAATCCCGGTAGTTGGTTTCGGATTTTACGAACTGCTGAGATTCTTCGCTTCGCTCAGAATGACATAGCACTTAGTGGGAAATATTGACCAATGAGGAGGCGAAAATGGCAAGTGAAAAAGCAGGCGGCAAGGTATGGATTGTACCTGATTGTTTCCTGCCGGAGCAGAGCACCGGCGATCTCAAAAGTCATGAATCGGCCTGTGTTCTGAACGTCGGCAAAAAGCCGGCGACATTGAAACTCACGGCCTATTTTGAAGATCGTGAGCCGATCGAGGGACTCCACGCGACGTGCCCTCCCCGCCGCACCAATCATATCCGGATCGGTCCGCTCAAGAATCGTCGTGGGGAGGCGATTCCTGTGGGAAGACCCTTCGCTCTCAAGATTGAAAGCAACGTCAAGGTGGTTGTGCAGCACACTAGGCTTGATACGACTCAACCCGCCCTTGCGCTCATGACCACGATGGCGTATTTGGCCGGCTGACTTTGGGAGGTGGTGTCCCCTCAAGCTGCTCCGCCGTGCCCCATAGCTTTCGTGATAGACTTCGGCTGATTGTCTGGACCTCGGGCAGTCTCAACTCGCCCCGAGAAATCTCTAAGGAGGAAAAAACCATGAAGAGATTCGGCGGACTGGTTATCGTCGCCTTGGCCATACTCATGAGCGCGCCCCGCTGCGCATCTGCCCAGGGTGCCTTCACGCAGCTCACCGGCAAGGCCTTTGAATCCGCAATCCCCAACGACTTTTACCTGGAAGGGAACAGAATCCCTGTTGAGCACCGCAACGCCGTGCTGCTGAAAACCCCAGGAGGCGCTCGATTGGTTCTGGCCTTGATCGACACTGCGGGATACAGCTCCCAGATCAGGCAGAAGTACATCGGGATGGTCATTACGGAAGGGGCAGTGTCCGTATGCAGTGTTCCGCTGAATGTAGGGAGCTACGGATTCGGGCTCGAACCCGCCGCTACCGGCAGCGAGGACGCGAAGTTTCACCTTTACAACCAGGCCGGCGAAACGGTGGGAGATTGTGCGGCCAAGAAAGGCAGCGCCGTCAAACAACCTAAACCACTCAACGCAGTTTTGAGTAAGGAAGCCGGCGCGCGCCTCTACTTGGGCCGATACTATCTCGAGCTGAAGTAGGTGCCGGGTGTCAGGTGCCAGGTGTGTGCCGTGAAGACAGCCCTCTCCCTTGGGGAGAGGGTGGCCTGCGACGGCGATTTCACCAGCCGCCGCAGGCCGGGTGAGGGGTCACTCCCTTCCGCTCCCCGCGAATGATGGTGAGAAATCCAGGCTAGAGGTCTTTTCTCTCAAACCCAAATTGCGCCACAAAGGGCAATGCCGCCGTCGCGGCGAGCATCAGCAGAAGGAGGACAGTGTTTACGTGCTGGTGGGTCAAAAGCCAATCATAGGCGCCACGCGCGTAGACCTGACCTGCTAGGTCCCATCCGTCAAAATAACCCCAAAGCGCAGCACGCCACGTAACCTCCCGCGCCGTGTAATAGATGATCAGCAGGCAAAAAGCCAGCTCGAAGCCGCTGCGGTTGCTTCCGGTCGCGATCGATAATGCAAAAGCGCCACTGAACACCAGCACACTCAGCTCGAATGCTCCCAGGCCTAACGCCCAGAGATGGCGCATGTAGAGCTGTGAAGTCAGGCAAAAGAGAGTGACCGTGGCAACCATCAACGGAATCAGCGCCAACCCGCACAGTTGGGTGAATCCCGCCAGCCACGCGCTCCACACAAAATGCCGGCGCGCGCGCGGCCGCGTCAGCAGGAAATCGTATTCCTTGCGGGCAGCGGACTCTCCCACCCCCAGGGAGCCGAGGTCGGCAGCACAAAAGAGCAGCAGAAAGATCAAGGCGAGCACAACGTGCTCGACGCCGTAGCGCCACGCGTCCATCGCATCTCCGGTGCTGGCCGGGTGCGCCCATACCCAATGTCCGTGCACGAACTTCATCGTCACCGGTAACGTGGCCAGCAGCATCAGAGCGCAACCCAGCACCAGATAAGCCACCAGCCGGAAACGGTTCCTCAACCAGCAGTTCCAGAAAAACACGGCACACTCCTCTCGATCAGGCCCCCATTACGGCTTGTCATTCTGAGCGAAGCGAAGAATCGCCGCAGTTTATAGTTGGCCAAGACAGACTTCGGAGATTCTTCGCTACGCTCAGAATGACACCAAAGGTCGGTTCGTAGGGGCGGCCCGTGTGGCCACCCTCGCGGAACCATCCCGCACTGGGGTCAGTACGCGCCCTTCGGGCAACCACGCAGGTTGCCCCCACGGCGAGTCACACTTCGCGTTGCCTTATCCACGCCAACGACGCTCCTAGAAAGCCCGCCGCCACGGCCAGCCAGAATGCGGTCGCACCCCATTCAAAGGAGGTCAGTGGCCAAGCGTTGTTCTTGAGGGCCCGCAACGTCCACTCCGTGGCCCTCAGCAGCGTATCGGAGTGCCACCACTCGTTCAGAGCCGTGGGGAAGAAGGAAAAGGTCAAAAGCACGGCTACGCTCAGCGTTAGACCCTTAGCGGCGCTGCCGGCCGCCAGAGTCGTGAAATACGACAGGCCATAGACCGCTGCTCCCAGAACCCATAACGCCGGCAAGCCGGCCAGAATGTTCCCGGGCCCCTTGGCGTGAACCAGGGCGAGGAAAGGAAGCAGCGGGAAGGCCAAGCCGCCGACGATAATAACCATGGCCGGCAGACCGACTTTCCAGTCCGTGAGAACGAGGTTCCTTCGCGCGTCAGGCCGCGTCAGGACGAAGTGCATCGTCCCCGCGCCATATTCCCCGCCGACGCTGCAAGCGCCGAGGCTCAAACCGGCCAGCAGGGCAGCGATTTGGCCGCAATCCCGAACCACCCAATCAAGCATCCAGAACGGCAGATCCATACAGAAATCGTAATTGAGAAAGGGGCGGCGGGTGGCCGCATAGAGTACCGCCCAGTACGTGTGCATGTTCGCATCGGAGATCACATTCAGGCCGAATAGAATGCCGCTGCCGAGCGCCGCCAGGATGTAAAGCGTTATGCGTGCGCGGGAATCATGCCAGGCTTTCCACTGATACATGGCACCTCTTTTCGCGCGAGCCCCAGGAAAACTTCCTCCAGTCTGACGGGCAGGATTTCGAGGATGGTCATACCCTTGGCGCGCAGCATGGCCGCGAAGTCCTCCGCCTCGCGCGTCACCAAATAGCTCCGGAAATTCTCCGAACTTTGCACCGCGATGAGATCGGCGGAAGAGATGGCCGGCGCCGCATCACCGGCGGCCCGGATGAGCCGGTAGTTTTGCCGGACGTCCTCGAGGCGCGTTTCCAGCAGAATCTTCCCTTTGTCGATAATTCCCACCCAGTCGGCGATGCGCTCGACTTCGGCGAGTTGATGCGAGGAGAGAAAAACCGTCTTGCCCTCGCTGACGTGATCCTCCACGAGCACTCGCAGCAATAAATCCGTGATGACCGGATCGAGGCCGATGCTGGGCTCATCGAGAATCAGCAAATCGGCTCCCTGGCAGAGCGCCAGCAGGTGGCACACCTTGGTCTTGTTTCCCAGCGAGAGTTTGGAGAAGGGCGTCTGCATGGGAATCTCGAACAGGTCCGCATAGCGCGCCACCAACTCGTTCGACCATTTGGGGAAGTATCCCTGGTTGAAGTGGACAATCTGCGCGGGCGTGAGCGAGCCGAAGAGCGTCTTGTTTTCCGGCACGAAGCCGGTGCATTCCAGGATGGCGAGCAAGTCCCCGCGAATATCGTAACCTAGGACTTCGGCGAAGCCGGCGCTGGGGCGCAATAAGCCAAGAAGAGTTTTCACGGTCGTGGTCTTGCCGGCGCCGTTTCGCCCCAGAAATCCGTAAACCGCGCCGCGCGGAACTTTCAAGTTCAGGCCAGCGACGGCGCAGGTCTTGCCGAACGACTTCACCAAGCCCTCAGTGTGAATCGCCAGATCGTTCATCGCTTACCTCCCAGTCCGTCCAGTTCGTCCTCCACCAACTTCACCACATCACCGGATGCGAGGCGCAACTGAGTGCTCTCGACCGCGAGTTGCCGTGCCACAGGACGTAACCGGCGCACCTTTTCGGATTTCAAAAGGCCGGGGCTGTTGTCCGCCACGTAAGTGCCGCCGCCCGGCACGGTGCGGATCACACCCTCGCGCTCCAGATTCTGATAGGCTTTGGCCACGGTGTTGGGGTTCACGCGTAACTGCGTGGCCAGCTTGCGCACCGAGGGCAGGGCATTGTCCTGTTGCAGGGCTCCGGCGGCGATCGCCTGCTTCACTTGCGCCTCGATCTGCAAGTAAACGGGGAAGCCCGAAGAAGTGTTGATGTGCAGGAGCATGCTGTAATAGCACAATAGTACAGTTGAGAGGTCAACAGTACCGTCGTACCAGTTGTGAAGGAACCGGTCGAGTTCAGGCCGCAGTGAGGCCCAGACCCGGACCATTCGGCAGGATCAGTTTTCCATCTTTGACTTTGACTCCCACAAAGGGATCGTTGGCAATCAACAGGTTTCCGTCGAGGTCGGCGTAATTGACGCCGGGGGAGAGGTGAGCTGCGGCAGTGACGCTGACGGAGCTGGAGACCATGCAGCCCAGCATAGTTCGAAGGCCCAACGCCCGCGCCATTTGGATCATCTCGAAGGCTACAAGCATTCCGCCGGACTTATCCAGCTTGACATTCACGCCATCGAAGACGCCCACCAGCTTGGGGATGTCGCTGGGGCGCTGGCAGGCCTCATCGGCGATCAGGGGAAGATGGACACGCTCGTGGACCCAGCGTGTTTCCTCGAGCATCGAGGCGGGCATGGGCTGCTCAACGAACTCGACGCCTTGGGTTGCCAGCCAGTTGATTTTCCGCACTGCCTCTTCTTTATCCTTCCAGCCTTCGTTGGCGTCCACGCGCAAGGGCTTGTTTGTAACGCTGCGCACCGCAGCGATCGTCGCTTCGTCCGTATCAAGCCCGACTTTAATCTTGAGGACCGGGAATGCTTCAGCCTCGCGAACCTTTTGGCGCGTAATTTCCGGTGTATCTATGCCAATTGAGAAAGTTGTGATGGGAGCGTCGTCGGGGTCGAGGCCAAAGTACCGATAAAGTGGTATGCCCAGTTTCTGCCCAACCCAATCCATCACGGCAATGTCGAGAGCGGCTTGGGCTGCGTATTGTCCCGACAGGCGGTGCGCGATTTCCGCATGCAGTTTTTCGAACTCCCAGGGGTCGGCGGCGGTCACCAGGTCGCGAACGGATTCTGCCGCCTGCCGGGCGCCAGCGGCGTTTTCCTGATAGCGAACGATGGGTGCGCCTTCGCCGTGGCCGGTTATGCCGTCCCGAATGAACCGCACCTGGAGCGTGTCCCGATAGGCGCTCGAGGACATGGTGGTGGTCCAAGTGTGGCGCAATTGCAGGCGGGCAATTTCCAGATCCAGCTGGGTGCTTGAGGCCGCTCCGGTCTCAGCGCGTAGGGGCACGCCATGGCGTGCCCCTACTGCGAACGCAGCACCCCATGTCTTCATCCAATCGCGGCGGTTCATTTGAGCCTCCGGCAGGCAACGAGAAGTTTCGTCCAATACGGATCGGCGAGCCGGCAGATCTGCACTTCGGGATGGTCGTGGGTGGTGTCGTTGATAAACTCGCCGTTTCCAATGTACATGCCCGTGTGCGTGATGTGCTGAGGTGATCCGCCAAAGAAAAGCAGATCGCCCGCTTGAAGCTGTTCCCGCTGTACCGGCATCACACCCTGCCACGCTGCCTGAAGGTCCGCGTCACGAGGCATCACGATCCCGCGGCGGCGCACCAGCATCTGGGTGAAGCCCGAGCAGTCGAAACCGAAGCTGGAAGTCCCGCCCCACAGGTAGGTGAGACCAAGGAAGCGCTTGGCTAATTCTATCGTTTCAGCCACGCTGAGAGGCTTGGGGTCAGGATCGATGTCGCCGCGCTGAATCCAAGCGGTGCGCTCGTCCGGCAAGCGGACCTGGATCCAGCGATCCCCGTTACTGTTCGGCACAGGAACCACTTCCAGGCGCGCCTCGAAGGGCAGGACCAGCACGGGTTGGTGCTTGGTCACGGAATCTTCCCGGTAGACATTCGCGAACACGCTGGCCACTTGCACAACGCTTCCGGTTGCGGCGTAGTTGTGCTCACCGGGCTTGTAGCGCCGCAGCGCCGCGAGGGGCATCCAGCCGGGGTAATCATCGGGTGTGCGAACCTTCACCCACTCGCCCTTTTCATCGTCCAGAACTACGCTGACGCCACAGATGGCTTGCGACACCACATCGGCGTCCTCAGTCGGGGCGGAGTACATGTTCGCGACCGGTTTTATGACGACTGCCCCAGGCGAGGACAGCGCCGCCAAGGCGAACGCCAGCAAAATGCTCATGAAATTCTCCCCGGACTCTTCAACCAGTTCACGTGGCGCTGAGGGCCGTCCTTGGGCAACCACAAGGGTCGCCCCTACAGCGCGCCACGCTACTTGAACGAGATCACGCGCCCGTATGAACTCGAACGGCTCAGCCGATTGAAGTAATCGTAAGCCAGCCGTGCGACGTCCTCGACGGCGCGCTCACCCTCGTTGTCGCTAGCGTTGTAGGTTGTCGTGATTGACATAACAAACGGATGGCCCGGTATGTCGATCAGACCCGTGTCGCAGCGCACGCCCTCCAGGGACCCGGGCTTGTCCGCAATAGAAACATCTTCGGGCAGAGCTTTGTGAAATTCGCTTTCCTTCGGCAGCCGGAGCAGGTCAAAGTACTCCTTCGAATGCGCAGCGTCAAGCGCCTGGCCGGCGTGGACCTTCTCGATCAGGGTCAGCATCTCGCGGGGTGTGGAGACGTTTTCGTTCCCTTTTTTGGCAGCCTCGAGGTCGATCATGTGGCGGCGCAGTTTGGTTTCTTTGAGGCCGAGTCGTGTTACGCCTTCATTGATGTTGTCCATGCCCAAACGATCGATGAGGATATTCGTCGCCGTGTTGTCGCTGAGCACTACCATAAAGATGGCAAGATCATGCAAGCTTAGAGTGACCGTGCCGTCACCGAGCATGGTGAGGATCGGCTCCGTGTCACCCACGGTCATCTCGCTGCGGCGCAAGGTATGCTTCTCCTCGAGAGAGAGCTTTCCCTCTTGCGCCTGGCGCATCAGTTCCAGAAGGATCGTCAGTTTGATGGAACTGGCTTGAGGAAAGACCGTGTCGGGAAGGCGCAGAAATGTCTCGCCGCCTGACAGATCCTTGACGGCATAGCCCATCACACCGTTCAGGCGCTCCGCCGTGCGCGTCAACTCGGTCTCGAGTTGAGCGTGCAGCGTCGACTGAAGTGTACCTTGCGCGCGCAATGTCGAGCCTAGGGCCAGGACAAGCGCCAACACACCCAAAGCTCTAAATGAACGAGGATTCTTCACGCGGTCGCCCCCTATACTCCGCGAAGAATGGTAACCCAGGATAAAGGCCCAATCAACCCGTTTGGCGGTAATGACATGGGTTCGAGGGCCCTTTCCCTTCTCAGCGGTCAAGCACCGCCAGCAGCGCCTGGTAATTATCCACGAGCATACCTTCGTAGCCGTGGGGCCTGCCATCCCAGGATTTCCAATCGTAAGACTTGCCGCCCGGCCCGAACCCCTGGAAGCCTCCATCCTCATAGCCTTTCAGCAGGGGAAACAGGATCTCATCACCCTCGGCGCGGCGGCCCAACTGGTACAAAGCCTCGAGCGTGAAGTACTCGAACGATCCCGTCGCGCCGCCATTTTGGTAAACCTGGAAGGGATCGCGCGTGCCCCAGACGTAGTCCTCCAGGCGGACTGGGATCAGCACTCCCGGCAAGCCGTATTCGAAACGTGTGTAGCCTACTTCTTTTATCTTGGCGAGCAGGCGGTCCATGATCGGGTTCGCCTTGTCAGGCGGGACGAGGCCATAAACGATTGCCGCGCCGTTCACAAACGTGAAGTAGTAGTCGTGGAGCTTCCCGTCAGCGCTCTTCCAACCGGCGATCAGGCCCGTTTCGGGATTGAAGAAAGTCTGAAGGTAGACAGAGCGTAGTTTCTCAGCGCGCGCAGCATACCGTCGCGCGTCCTCTGCCTTGTCAGCTCGGCGCGCCAACTCGGCCATGCCGATCATGGCGCGGTAAGCCAAGGCATTGGAATAAGCGTCCTGATGACCAAAGCCGATATCGTCCCACCAGTTGGCCGGGCGCACCGGAACGCCGGGGGCCCAGGAGCCGGAATTGCCACTCATGGGGTATTCGATCAGCCCATTCCCATCGCGATCCATAGCGAGCATTTTCGCAGCCCAGTCTTTCAGGTGCGGATAGTTCGTCCGTAGCCAAGCCTCGTCCTTGCTGCCGCGAAAATAGTCCGAAGCCGCGATCAGCAGCGAAGGATATGAGTCCAGGAAGTCGTACGGCACGTCGTGCTGGGCTCCTGCCAGGCCATAGGCTTTCATCTCCTCGAAGTAGCGGTCCAGCGTGAGGCGGACCAAGTCCAGTGCGGTCACGCCCGGCGCGAGCGGCGGCGTGGCGGCTGCCATCGAAGAGTACTCGAACAACGTGAAGGCGCAAGGGTCACTGGAGGCATGGTTGGCCAGTACGCGCAGGCGGGGGTTCAATTGAAAGATATTGAGCCAGTCGCGCCGGAACCCGTCAAAACGCGGGTCGTGGGCGAGGTCTCGAGTCCCGGGATGAATCTCGACCACTTCCAGCGTGTAGTCAACCTGCCGGGCGGCTGCCGAGGCAGCAGGGAAGGTCACTTTTACGAAGTCATCGTTTCCTAGCGGTTCATCATGTGGACCGCGATTCCGGTAGGCATCGTAGCCTAACGCCTGGCCCTTGCCCGGTGTGCCGGCAATGCGAAAGGTTCCGAGGTCGGGCAGGTGGAGAAGCGCCGGAAGCCGCACGCTGCCGTCTGCGTTGATAAGCCCCAGTAACGTAGCGTGGTTGATGCGCGAGTCGAAGTTCAGGGTTATCGGGGGCGGGGGATTGCCTTCCGCGAAGCGTGAGCGCAGATGAATCTGGCGAGGTGAGAAGTCGAACGTCCATGCAACCGGCGCGTCGACGGTTTCTCCCGGGACACGATACTCGAACCTGTCGCCCCCGCGCAGTAACTGGTAGGCCCGCTCCTCCTTGCCTGGCGGCCGAAGCGGATTTACACTGAGCTTGCTCTTGCCCAGCGAATCCACCGCCAGCGCCACCAGGGCGGGTTGATCCGGAGCGACTTCCACGCGCAGGAAGGCGGACTGGTATTGAAGCCGGGTTTGAGCAGGCGTGACCACTCCGACGGAGAGGAGAACAGCCGTCAACAGGAACGAGCGGGCCAGCCTTCTGTCTGCCGTAATCACGACGCGGTTAAGCCTGTGTCGGTCAAATCGATGGCACATCTTAGGCGTTGTACCCCAATCCGTTTCGTGGCGTCAAGGGATGATGGCGCTTAATGCGGAAACCATGAGAATCGGCTCCCCTCCTTAGCTAAGGAGGGGGCGGGGGTGGTTGGCGGACCGTGCTTCACTACCCACCACCCCCTGCCCCCTCCTCCCGCTGAGGAGGGGAGTGATTTTCGACACAGAGTTCATAAGTGGGTCATTTGTCGCAGCGGCCGGTTTGGGGAGCGACGCATTGTCCCACCGCGCTGCCAGGCAGTTGCTCCGGTCTCATGGGTTCAGCACAAGCCCTTTATTTTGTTGGCGCTATCGGCCCTCCGGGTTGCGGCATTTTGGTTCAAAGATTGCTCTGCCAAAATCAAACCGACTGGGAGAGGAAACGAACATGAATGAACACGGGTGGCAGGGGGGCTTTCTGGATAAGTTCTCCCCGCCGGTACGAGAGAAGCTTCTGTCGTTCGCCGAGACCTTTCGATTCAAGGCCGGGCAGGACATCATCGGTGAGGGCGACCACAGTGAGTATCTGTACATCATCAAGAGCGGCCGCGTGGCCGTGGAGATGAGCATGCCACCCAAGGGACGGCGTACGATCCGTACCGGCGAGCCTGGTGACATGATCAGTTGGTCCGCGTTGGTTGAGCCCCACCGGGCCACAGCCTCGCTGCGCGCGGTCCAGGATACCGAGGCTTTTGGCATTAAAGGCGAACTGCTCATCGTCGAGTCTCATAAGGACTGCCAACTGGGATTCGAACTCTACCGCGCCTTGACGGAAGTGATTGCAGGCCGCCTGAACGCCACGCGCCTGCAATTCGTGAATATCTACTCGGTCGGCTAATCTCCCTCCGACTTGCCTGGTATGTTAAGCCTAGCCAGCGAGGTGTAGGCGCTCGCTGGCGGTTGGCAACCTGCTGTCTCCGCCGGCAGCGGAGCGGGCATTCCTTCGCTCCGCTCAGGACTGGCTCTGCCCGCGAGTTGTGGCACGGCCATCTTGGCCGTGAATCGGCACGGGCAAAATGCCCGTGCCACAGCCGGCGGGACGCCCGCACCACGCCTCATGCGCCCACCCCCTCTGCCGCCGGTGCTTTGTTTTCAATGACATCCTGGCTTTGTTCCGGCGATTTTGAGGTTTCCCCGGCGTTCTCCTCTGCCGGACTTTCTGTCCCAGCGTCCAGCCCTACGACCTGACTCAGTTCCTTTGCCGCGCGGTCGTCCGGCTCATTGCCGGGAGGGCTGGCCTCCGGGGTAGGGGCACGCCATGGCGTGCCCGTACGGGCGGTTCGCGAACCCCCCCTACACTGGCCGGC
>Ga0326727_10007690_pt1 | contig 28179 bp, 27 predicted proteins | sample MB2enrmetagenome_FD_207643 | JGI IMG/M metagenome (GOLD analysis project Ga0326727, IMG submission 207643) | Lab enriched peat soil microbial communities from McLean, Ithaca, NY, United States - MB29MY | ecosystem: Environmental > Terrestrial > Soil > Wetlands > Peat | place: USA: New York...
GAATGGGATTCGATAGAGGTCGTACTGAATCTTCACCTCCTCAGGATCGTTGGCATACGCCGCCATCTTTCCATCCGCGGGATACGGGTCCTTGGCCTCCGCCCGCTCAAACACCAGGTACTTCCCGTCCGGACTCCACACCGCATTGGCCTGCAGATACTTTGCATCGTCTGCTCCCGGCAACGGCCGCAGCTTCTTCTCGTCGCGGTCGTACCACTGCAGAATTCCCCGCGTCGGATAAAACACCTGCAGAAACCGATAGTCCTTGAAGTTTGACACATAGTAGAACTGGCTACTGCTGGTCCCCGGTGGCCTGGTTGTGGTTACCACATAGCGCCCATCCGGCGAAACCTGCGACATGAAGCCCACCCGCACCGGGCTCCCGTTCTCCGCCGGGAACGACGCCCACGAAACCATGTCCTCATTGCGGATGGTCATCTGCTTCGCTACCGGCACCAGCGCATACAGGCCTTTATCGTTCTGCGGTCCATCCATATCGAGGCCGAGCGTCTTGCCATTGGCCGCGAACGAGTGGCAGTTGGCGCAGGTGTGCAGATCGTGCATCACCACGTGGCTCTTATCGTCCGCCACGTTGCGCATGCTCCAATTGATGAGCGGAATCGCCGCCGTCGCCAGCGGCTTGATAAATCCCTTCTCCAACTCCGAAGGCATCAGCGGCACGTCGCGATAAAAGATCGGCGCCGCCACCGGGTCAGCCGAAACATGCATCTCCATCGTGCCCTGCGAAACAGCGGCCGCACCGCCCGCCGCCATGCCGTGAATCGCAATTGTCACCGCGCCCGCGCCGGCTTGACGTTTGATCGCCGCCCAGGCTGCCGCATCCGGCTTCCACGTATGCGCGGCTGCCTGCTCCTTGGTCAGCTCCGGCAGCTTGTTGGTGTCGGAGATGCAACGCTCGTCTATCTCTCCCACCTTCATCCGTTCACCTTGCGACGTGACATGCATCGGGGACGACCCGTTCGCAAATTTCACATCTATCTGCCAAGTCTGCGCATCGGCAGCCGGATCGCGCCACATAAAAGTGGGCGCCGCCATATCCGGAGGAAACACCGTCCCATTCAGCGGATAGTCGATCGAGATCTGCTCCGGCTCGTGCCCTGCCCAAACCGCTCGCATCCCGAGCCCTGCCAGCACCGCGGCCATCAGCGCGCACACAATCCCCGCTGCCCGCATCCAGCGCCGCGCGTACGAAACTGGATGGGGCGCAACGAACGCAGTTCTGTGCTCCGTCGTAATCGGCGTCGCGAGCGCAGAGCTCTCCATCAACAGCTCCTGGCCGTCTTGAGTCTGCTTGTTGTCCATGTTCAATTGACCCCCGGTCGCAATTGTCTTGCTAACCTGAGCCGCACCCAGCAAGCCATTCCCGGCCTTCAAACTGCTTCACTCACGGGATCGAATCCTGCCGCTTTCGCTGCATCTCTCGCTCAGCCAACTATCCTACCAAAATCGGCACACCATTGGCTCTTGCACCCCAGACCCGCTGCGTCCCCGTTTTTGCCGCTCAGAGCGGCGAAACGCGCTCTAACCATTCCCAAAGGCATTTCAAGATGCGGCTCACACCTTGACAAAAATTCTCTTGCGATAGAGCAGCCAGACCGGAACGAAACACACCGTTGTGAACGAAACCGAGTAAGTGAACGCGGCCCATCCCGGATTGTGAATATGCGCATAGATGGGCGCGGACAGAAAAGTTCCCAACGACCTTGCGCGTCCGCCGCCGTGAATTGCGATATTGTCGAGTACGCTGGGCAGCAACTCGCTTACCATGTAAGCCACAATCGCGTTCGATCCGAAGACCAGCCACGGCCAGATCCACGCCTTGCCGCGGCCCTTGAACCAGCCGCGCTGCTCCATTGCCCAATAAACGACGGTGAGCAGAGCCAGCGACCAGCCGGCCGACACCAGCACATAGGAGCTGGTCCAAAGCTTCTTATTCAGCGGGAACCACACTGACCACAGGTATCCCGAGGCCAGCAACACAACACAGGCTGCCGCCAGCCCCTTGGTCTTTGCCGCAATTGCCCTGCCGCTGCGCATCCACATGCCTGCAAGCAGCCCCAGCAACGCCGTACCCACTGCCGGAATATCGCTGAGCAGGCCCTCGGGATCGCGCAGGTTATGCGTCGTCCAATTCTCATAGAGGTGGCCGGGCATAAGATGCCGATCGAGCCACGCCACCAGGTTCAGATCCGGATCGAGAAAGGGAATATCGCGCCCCGGCACGCCGGCGCCCGGCACCGGAACCCACCGCAGCAGCACCCAGTATCCAACCAGCGCCGCAGCCAATACCACAATCTTGCTGCTCACGCGCTGGTCCCAAAGATAAAAGAGCCCGACAACCAAATAGCAAACCGCAATCCGCTGCAGCACACCGTAGATGCGCAGGTGGTCGAGCTCAAAAAACGGAAAGCCGTTGACCACAATCCCCAGCAGGAACAAAATTCCAGCCCGCCGCAGCGTGTGCCAAGCCAGTTGGCCGCGTGTTGCGCCGCGCGCCAGCCGCGCATCGAATGCAAAAACAATCGAAGCGCCCACCACAAAAACAAATGCAGGGAACACCAGGTCGGTCGGTGTCAGCCCGTTCCACTTGGCGTGGTTCATGAAGCCCCACGAACCGCTGCCGCCGTTGTTGTTCACCATGATCATGAACGCGATGGTGATGCCGCGGACCACATCGAGCGACAGCAGCCGCTGAACAGGCGATGCAGCAAGAGCCGGCTTTTTCTCTGCACTCATAGCGATCCGATTCTCCAGTTCGGCCATCGCCCATACCCTACGCGATCGAAGCCACTCTCGCCAAGTGCGCGGCCCGCATGTCGCCGCCGGCCCTCAAACTGGTACACTCCCCATTCAGAGAAATTCGAGCGGGACCCGCGCGCTCGCTTGGAGGCAATCATGTCAGACGTCAAGCCCCCCGCCTTTCAACCTTTCATCTCGCCCAACGAAAAGCCGCCTGAATTCACCTTCCGCGCGCTTCTGCTCGGCTCCATCTTCGGCATCATCTTTGGCGCGGTCACGGTCTATGTCGGACTTCGCGCCGGGCTGACCGTCGCTGCCTCCATTCCAATCGCGGTGCTTTCTATCAGCATTCTGCGCTGGTTCACAAAGGTCTGCGGAACCAAATTCGTGCAGTCGATCCCCATGCCGGAGGTGCTGAAGAAGTGGCTGGGCACTGAAGCCTCGATTCTCGAAAACAACATCGTGCAGACCACCGGCAACGCAGGGCAATCGATAGCCTCGGGCGTAATCTTCACGCTGCCCGCGCTGGTTTTTCTCGGCTTCGATCTCGAGTACTCGCGCATCTTCATGCTTGCCCTCATAGGCGGATGGCTCGGCGTGCTATTCATGATTCCGCTGCGCCGCCAGCTCATCGTTCAGGAGCACGATGCCCTGCCCTACCCTGAGGGAACTGCCTGCGCCGATGTGCTCATTGCCGGCGAGCGCGGAGGTTCGCTGGCCAGCCGCGTCTTCCTCGGCCTCGGCCTCGGCGGCGTTTACACCCTCTTCCAAAATGCAAACCTCTTCAAAGCCTGGCCGCACGCGCCGGAGTTCCAGCCCGACTTCGGCCCTCAACATGTGCTCAAGGGCGCGTCGATCAATGCCGATGCCACGTCGGAGTACCTGGGCGTCGGCTACATCATCGGACCCAAGGTCGCCGGCGTCATCTTTGCCGGGGGCGTCTTCTCGTGGCTGGTAGTGATGCCGATGATTTATTTCTTCGGCAAGGATCTTGGTCACCCGGTCTACCCCGGCCAGGTTCCCATTGCGCAGATGGGACCGAGCGACCTGTGGGCCGCCTACATCAAGCCGATGGGAGCGGGCGCAGTGGCTGCCGCCGGTCTTATCACGCTCATCAAAACGCTGCCCACCATCTTCAGCGCTCTCGGCGCAGGCTTCCGCAACATGCGCCCCGGCGCTGCGGTCGCAAAGGCCAAGCCGATCCGGACAGAAGACGATCTGTCGATGGGCGTGGTGCTCATCGGTTCGGCTCTCATCGTTGCGCTGATGTTTGTCTTTCTTGAGTTCAAGCCCGTCCCCGGCGCATTCGTTGGATGGGCCGCCAACCTGGCCGCTTCGCTGCTTGTCGTCGTCTTCGGATTTCTCTTTGTCACCGTCAGCTCGCGCATCGTTGGCTTGGTCGGTTCTTCGGCCAGCCCGGTCAGCGGCATGACCATCGCCACGCTCATGGCCACCTCCGCAATCTTCCTGGTCAACGGCTGGACCAGCCCGGCTTTCGGCGCTCTGGCCATCACCATCGGCGGCGTGGTCTGCATCGCCGCATCCAACTCCGGCGATACCTCGCAGGACTTGAAGACCGGCTACATCGTCGGCTCGACGCCGCGCTATCAGCAGATCGCGCTCATGATCGGCGTGGTTGTCTCCACCATCGTCATTGGCTTCACGCTCAACCTGATGAACACCGGCTTGCAGGAGTTCGACTCCGCCTCTCAAGCCTGGGATATTAACGGCAACCATCCCGGCGTGGCCATTCAATCCGACACGCAGAAGCTTCCCGCACAGATTCGCGTTGTCGGCGCCGACAAATCGAGCACGCTCCATCCCAGGTCGGAGTACACAATCCTCAACGCCATCGGCTCAACCGAGTTACAAGACGGTAAGTATCTCTACTCGCCGGCGACCGGCAAGATTGAAGTGCATTGGATTCAGGGCATCGGCAGCGCCGCAGCTCCCGCGCCGCAGGCCAAGCTGATGGCCACCGTCATCAACGGCATTCTAAGTCGGAAGTTACCCTGGGGCCTGGTGTTGCTGGGCGTCTCGCTGGTCATTGCGGTTGAGTTGCTCGGTGTCCGCTCGCTCACCTTCGCCGTGGGCGCGTATTTGCCTATCGGAACCACGCTGCCTATCTTTTGCGGCGGAGTTATCCGATGGCTTGTGGACCAGGCCGCGAAAAAAGCCGGCGACGAAGCAGCCGAGGCCAACAGCGATATCTCCCCCGGCTCGCTCTTTGCATCGGGACTTATCGCCGCCGGCGGCATTGTCGGCCTAATTGGTGTAGCCCTCAAAGCCATCGAAGCCACTTACTTCGAGAACCGCGACATTCTCAACTTCCCGCATACCTTTCTGGATAACAACTACGTCTCAGTGTTAGCTTTCGCCGCGCTGGCATATTCGCTGTATTACTTCGCGCGGAAGCCGTTGAATAAGTAGGCCGGACTCATCGCTTCGATAAGCCGCCCGGCGGCAAAGTTGGCCGCTGCTATGGGGTATTCGCGAAAGCGTATTATGATAGGGTAGGTGCGCGAGGTAGCTCATGAAGCCCAGTAGAAAATTCACTGTCGTGATCGAGCAAGACGAGGAGGGCTATCTCGTTGCCACCGTCCCCGCGCTTCGCGGATGCCATACGCAAGCCAAAAGCCTCGATACCCTGATGAAGCGCATACGCGAGGTCACCTCCCTTTGCCTCGAAGAGGATGGTAACCCTCCTGGCGCACTTGAACTGGTAGGCATTCAGCAAATCTCGGTATGACACGCCTTCCACGCCTCAAGGGAAAAGAACTCGTCCGCACCCTCGAAAGAGCAGGCTTGACCGTGGACCGGAGCCGAGGAAGTCACCTATTTCTCAGGCACCCCGACGGCAGGACCACCACAGTTCCCATACATTCCGGTGAGACGATTGGGCCGGGTCTGTTGCGCGCGATCCTGCGCGATGTCGAGCTGTCTGTCGACGAGCTGGCGGGCTTGCTTTAGGGCGCGGACCTACTTCCGGGGCAACCCGGCGCCGCCAGGAGCCCGGAGTGGCGAGGTATTACGCTATCCGCGTATTCGCTGTTCCGCCTCGCCGGGCGCCCCATCCATCCCGTTCTTTGCGACGGGTGGAAGATAACGAAGCACCTACGCCACCACCTGCAACCGAACCCCTTCATGCTCCTGCAAACACGCGATGATGTTGAACAGATTCGCCGCGGTTGGATTGCCTTTCGGCCCAAACATCTGGTGCGGCGTCTTCACGCGAATTCCCGTCTTCTCCATCAGCCATCACGGCTTGGCATTCGCCGGGATCAGCAGCGTGAGCGCATCGGGCTCGACTTCCATGCGCACCGGCAGAGTGCCGAGTACTTCTCCATCCGCCTCGACAAAGATAGGCGCGTGGGAGCCGTCGAGGGCGCGGCATTCCACGCCAGCGGTTTCGAGCAACTCAATCCCATTGAAGAAGGTATGGCGGCCGAAGAGGACGGCGAGAAGGAAGCGCATGTAACGCAGCCGGTTGCGGGTGCGGAAGGCCAATAGGTGCAGGCTTTCGCTGCGCAGAGTGGCTCCGGGCGCCAGCTTATTCAGAGCGCCTCCGAACGAGCGCACCCGCACGGCGAGCAGTTGGGAGATCTGCTCGACGCGCTGCACCTCACTGCCCTTGACGGTGAAGGCCGCCTCGAAGAGCGGGAATGAGTTGGTGGCCCAGATGTGAGCGGCCTCAACCAGGTAGAGCGCGTAGCCGAAGCGCCGCTTGAGCCCCGCGTCCAATCGAGACATCAGCAATGCATCCGCGCCGATCCCGGCAGCGACGATGAAGTAGCGAGAGGCTGCGTCTCCGGCACGATCCTGGTAGTGGATGCGGCCGACCGGAACGCGCACCGGCACGGCATCGACCAGTTTCTGCGCCACCTTTGCTGGGGAACCGATGAGCCCGAGATTCGCGGCCAGAGCATTGGCGGTGCCCAGCGGAATCACGCCGAGCGCAACGTCGGTCCCCACCAGGCTCTGCAGCACTGCATGCACCGTGCCATCGCCGCCGCAGGCCAGAATGGTGTCGCAGCCGCGCCGGATTGCCTCTTCCGCATGGCCAGTGGCGCCGTTGGCGGTGCTGCACACGTAGAGGTCGGCCGCCACTCCCGCCGCGCGCAATACTGCGAGCGCACCCTCGACGGCCGCCTTCCGCCGCGCCGAGTACTGCCCTGAAACTGGGTTATAGATGAGGGCAACAACCTGCATTGCAAGTTTCACCTGGGCCGTTCAGCCCAGAGCCGGAGCTGCCTGCCGGGCGATATCTTCTATCATCGCAGGTCAGGTCCAGAGCTACACGCAGGATCAAGATAAAGCTCCCGAGGGTACGAGCCGGCTAGCGGAGAATGTGCCAGATTTCCCAAATGCCATAGATGCCGAGAGCCGCTGCGGCTTCGAAACCTAACGCAAACAAGGAGCCTCTGACGCACCTGATTCCTTCCGACTTCGACTCGGAGCGGCTACCGGTTTCTCTGGTTGGTCTCAGGCCTTCTGAAACGCCAGGCACCGAAATTCCATGCACGCGAGCGTCTGTGCACATGGACGATCTGAATTCGATGACTTCAAACTCGTCAAAAGCGTGGCTTGCCAGCATGGTCAGTTTCCTCCCGAACAAGAGTCCGTCGGTCGCCGGTCATTTTGAGGAATGACGCGGCGTGCCATCCGAGGAAAATCCGGCCTTGAAGCAAGGCAATCAGTCTTTCAGAACGATCGGAGTTTGCGGATCAAGGGACTCGTTGCCACATCTTCCCCTATCGGCAAAATGCTGAATTGGTTTACCACAAATTCCGAAAATAAACGCACGTGTCTGAGGACTGATTCTGCGCTTTCTACCGAGGGAATCAAGTGATTTAGACCACTTCCCTAAGGAAATTGCAGATTGGTGTCCCATTTTGGGACTCCGATCCTGAGCCGGAAGATGGACATTTTGCCACTATCATGTTGATTGGAGAAACAATATGAAGCTTTCCGGCAACACCATCCTCATTACCGGCGGAGGCAGCGGCATCGGCCGCGGGCTGGCCGAGGAATTCCACAAGCTGGGCAACCAGGTGATCGTCGCCGGCCGGCGCAAGCAGGCGCTTGACGACACCACAGCCGCCAATCCGGGCATGAAATCCGTTCCCTTCGACGTGCAGAGCGCGGCCTCCATTCGCGACTTTGCTACTCAGGTGATCGCCGAATTCCCCGCCCTCAACGTGCTCGTCAACAACGCCGGCATCATGCGGCACGAGAATCTGCTCAAGCAGCAGGATGATTTGGCCGACGCGGAGGCTATCGTCGCCACCAATCTTCTCGGTCCCATCCGCCTGACCGCGGCGCTGCTTCCGCATCTCAACCAGCAACCTCACGCCGCCATCGTGAATGTCTCATCGGGTCTGGCGTTTGTGCCGCTGGTATTTACCCCCACTTATTGCGCCACCAAGGCCGCCATTCACTCTTACACGCAGTCGCTGCGCTATCAGCTCAGGTCCACGCCGATCGAAGTTATGGAACTCATTCCGCCCTACGTCCAAACCCATCTGATGGACGGAGCGGACGACCCGCGCGCCATGCCGCTGGGCCAGTTCATTGCTGAGGTGATGGAAATTCTGAAAACCGAACCGGCTCCCAAAGAAATCTGCGTGCAAAACGTGAACGGCCTGCGCCTGGCCGCGGAGCAAGGCCGCTACGACGGCACATTCAACGGACTCAACGCTGTCAGGGCGGAAGGATTCTCTGACTGAGTGCAACCGGAGGGGCGGTGGCCGCTTTAACTCCGCGCATCCCCGCTGTGCTTTCTGAAGACCACCTTCAACTCGCGCCGCCAATGCTCTGTCACCGCGATCAGCTCCCACTCCACGCGCGGAGAAAAGTAGCGCAGCACCGGCTCGTTGGCGGGATGAATCCGCAATGCCGGAGCCGCCAGCAGCAGCCGCGGAGCAAGCGGCGAAACCTCCGCGCCGGCAAAGTAGCCCCGCCGCTCGAATGCCGACAATGGTCTTCCACCCTCATTGCCTGCGCCCGGCTCGCGATCGTCGTTCAGCGCGCGCACGCGAATCCAATAGTCGAGCGCCTGCAAGGGCAGATGGAGATCCTCGTCGGCTTTGAGTTCGATAATCGCCAGCCTTCCGTTGCGGTCGAGCGTGAGCAGATCGAGCAAGCCTCGATCTCCAACCGAAAGCGTCGGCACCTGCGTATACAACATGTCGCCGCGCAGGCCGGGCAGCAGGTCGGCAATCCCCTCGCGCAGCCGCGCTTCCAGCCATCGTTCCGGTTGCAGGCGGAAGAGCGGGTCGTTGTGCGCGCCGTCCGGTTGTCTGCCGGCAAACAGGCGGTCAAACAGGTCGCGGCAGAGGGCTTCATTCTCCGCGGTCAGCGGAGTCTCGTTGGCTCCCGCGCCAAATGTCAGCTCATCTTCGCGAGCAAACGAGTGCGCCGCAACTCCTTGCCGCACACGCGCAAACTCCAGCCCATGCAGCAGGAGCCCCACCTCAGCCGCAGAGCCGGCGCGCACCTCCACACGCTCCCGAGCCGCCGCGGGAACAAGATCCAGCAGACGGGCTACTCCGGCCTGGCAGCGCTCGATGGCAGCGGAGGCCGAAAACGCATGAACCAACCTCGAGGCCAGGTTTCCCGTGTCGCGAAAATCCACGGGCGCCAGCTCTTCGCTGCGCTCGTCGAGGGTGAAGAGCTGAAAATCCGCGGCCGCATGGTTCAGCCAGGCCATTCGCTCCGCCGTCGTGCGCCACGCCCCCGCCGGCACTATCACCTTTAGCCCGCCAAAGTGCCTGCGCCCCTCGCTCCTTTGGCGGCAGTGGTCGAGCCAGAGAATGCCCAGCGTCAAAACGCCGTCCACCGTGGCCGCCGATTCCGCGCCGCTCACGCCGATGACCGCATCCGCTGCCGTGCCGCGCAGCAGACGCCCCCGCACGTACGCCGGCCCAAAGCTGTGTTCAAGGTCCATGGCCGAGCGCATTCCGTCAACCTTGGAGCCGATGAAACTTCGCTCCAGCACCCGCTCCAGCAGCCGCTTATAGTTCCTCCGCCCCGCCTCGCGGGCAGTGGGCGTGCGCCGGTCGCTGGTGGGCACTAATTCAAGCGATTGCGGCTTGGCCGCGCCCATGCGGCGAGTGGTCAGCCGCAGGCACTGTGCGCGCTCCTCGACGCCCACCACCGTGCGCATCAGGTTGCGCTCCTCGCTCCACAGTTGCAGCAGGCAGCGGCCATGCTGCTCGCTCACCGCGTAATGGCCCGTGCGCATATCGAACAGAACTCGGCCATCCTCGAGCACAGCAGCCGCGGGATAGTCCGCGAGATAAGCTTCTATGCTTTGAGTGAGCCGCTCGGCAGAAGCACTCTCTTCGGCGGCCATGTGCGGCGCCTACCAGCCCTGCCGCGCGCGCAGGCTGGTAATGTGCGCCGTGTGATGGCGCGAGTGCCAGCCGTACATAGCCAGCACATTTGCCAGAGTCTGGCGGCCCTGCTCGGGGTGGTTGTAGCCCTTGTGAAAATCCGCTTCGGACATTGATTCCAGAAGCGCTACCCAGCGGCCGTGCAGAGCCGCGAGCAACGAGAGCGAAACATCGACGGGCAGCGAACTATCTGCCAGCTTGGCCCAGGCGGCCTCGTCATACGGCTTGATGGTCGGCCAATCCTCAGTAAGCGCAAGCTTGAACCGGACATAGCAGTTGGCGTGGCTGTCGGGAACGTGGTGCACCACCTGGCGCAGCGTCCAGCCGCCATCGCGGTAGGGCGTATCGAGCTGGGAATCGCTCAGCCCGCTCACCGCCTCACGCACGCGCTCAGGCAGCATGCGCAGGGTTTCAATGTGAGTGGCGCGAACGCTCGCATTGCTGCTTGCCGGAGGGCTAAAGCGGCCGACGGGGAATCGGAGGGCTTCCAACTCTATCTCGGTCATGGCTTGAACTTTACCACGCTTCAGCGCAGAGATTTCGCGGCTGACCTGCCTTGCTCGGCCTTTTTTGAAATGAATCACGGCAAAGCAGCCTGGTCCCGGCGATGGAGCTGCTGCGGGACCAGGTCGGTTCTACGCGTGATGGTGGTGGTGATGGTGGTGACGGTGATGGTGGTGTCCCGTGGTAGCGAACACCGGGGTTGCAAACACCATCAGCAGCAAGGCGGCAGCGAGAATCTTCTTCATGGGAAGAATCTAGCATGAAGAATGCGCAGACGGAAGAGTACGAAGCGGCGCGTATCAAAAGAGGAACGGGGCTGCGCGGATCTCCGCCCCTTCAAATTCCGGCGTAAACTGAACGTACGATGACCAATCCGGCTGCTTCCCCGCGCGAGAGTCACAAGCGTTATTTTTTTGACAAATTTGGCCTCACCGAGCGTCTGCTGGAGCGCTGCCTGGGCGAGGCTCTGGCGGCCGGCGGCGACTATGCAGATCTCTACTTCGAATCTGTAACGGCAACCTCGCTCGGGGTCGATGAGCAGATCGTCAAGTCCGCCTCTCAAGGCACCAGCGCCGGCTGCGGCATTCGCGTGCTCTCGGGCGAGCGCACCGGCTACGCCTACACCGACAATCTGTCTTCCGACCGCCTGCTCCACGCCGCGCGGACCGCGGCGCTCATCGCCTCAGGCCCGGCCACGCAGACGGTGCAGGGCTTTGTCGAAGCGCCCGCCGCCGACCTCTATCCTGTTCCACTGGGCGGATTCGATCTTGACCTGGCGGCGCGGTTGGAGCTGATTCTGCGCGCCGATCGGGCTGCTCGAAACTTCGATCCGCGCGTCGTCCAGGTCCGCGCGAGTTATAGCGAAGAACTGCGCCGCATCCTGATTGCCGCGAGCGACGGCGCCTTTGCCAGCGACACGCAGCCCCTTTGCCGGCTCAGCGTGTTCGTCATCGCCAAGCACGACGCCATCACCACCAAAGGCTCGTCGGGCGGCGGCGGGCGCGCGGGGCTCGAACAATTCATTGGATCTAAGAGCCCCGAGGGCCTGGCACGAGAGGCTGCACGGGGCGCCATTCTGCAGCTGGGGGCCGTGGCTGCTCCAGCCGGCGAGATGCAGGTGGTTCTCGGACCCGGCTGGCCCGGAATCCTGCTGCACGAAGCGGTTGGTCACGGCCTCGAAGCTGACTTCAATCGCAAGGGGACTTCCGCCTTCGCCGGGCTGATCGGCCAGTCGGTTGCAAGCCCGAAGGTCACCGTAGTCGACAACGGGACCATTGCCGGCCGCCGCGGCTCGCTCAACGTCGACGACGAAGGCTCGGCGACTCAGGAGACGGTTCTCATCGAAGGCGGCGTGCTGCGCGGTTATCTGACCGACAAGCTCTCCGCGCGCCTCACCGGAGCCGCCAACACCGGTTCCGGCCGCCGCGAGAGCTACCAATCCATCCCCATGCCCCGCATGACCAACACCTACATGCTGGCCGGCGATGACGCCCCTGAAGACATCCTGCGCAGCGTCAAGCGCGGCCTCTATGCCGTAAACTTCGGCGGCGGCCAGGTCGACATTACGAACGGAAAATTCGTCTTCTCCGCGTCAGAGGCTTATTTAATCGAAGACGGCAAAGTCACCGCCCCGGTGCGTGACGCCACGCTAATCGGCAACGGGCCGGAGGCGCTGAAGTACGTGTCGATGGTGGGCCACGATCTGAAGCTGGACGAAGGCATCGGCACCTGCGGCAAAGACGGCCAGTCCGTCCCCGTAGGCGTAGGCATGCCGACAATCAAGCTGGACAAAATGACCGTGGGTGGAACGGGAAGGTAGTTCCGTGGACGGAATTCGCTCCGGGCGCCCAGGCCCCGATTCTGAGAACTGAAAAGGGCGCTCTGTGTTGCCAAGCGGAGGGGCTCGGATTACCATTGAATGTTTTCCGCTGTACTGGATACGTATGCCGGTTGCATCAGAAAAGGGGGAACTTCTATGGCCAGAACTAACGACCGCGATCTCTTTATGAAGCGCCTAACCGAGCTGTCCGGAGACGATGGGAATTTTGTGTCGAACGAACGGCTCCTCAAGAGACTCGGTTGGAAGAAAGAGAAATATCGTGCAATACACGGGCTGCTTCGACAGGAGGAATTAATCGTCGTCAAGCGTGGCAGAGGGGGCTTAGTAGCCCCCGCCGAGAATCAGGAGGACGAGAAACTGAAGGTCTTCATGTCCTATAGTCACGTTGATAAGAAGCTTCAGGAAATGTTGGTCAAGCATCTTCGCCCACTTGAGCGAGAGGGCCTCATTGATGTCTGGGCCGACCAGCAGATTCTGGCCGGGGGCGATTGGGACAAGGAAGTCTCGGCCAAGCTCGACAGATCCGATATTATCCTTGCACTCGTCAGCATCGACTTCATCAACTCAGATTATTGCTACGACACCGAATTGGAAAAGGCACTGGTGCGCGAGGCCGAAGGCCAAGCAAAGATTATTCCTGTCGTCCTACGCGACTGCCTTTGGATGAAGTCTCCGCTTGGGCGACTAAAGGCTCTGCCCACCGACGGGAAAGCCGTAACGTCCTGGCAGGACATCGACGAAGCCTTCACAAAGGTTGCAATAGGAATTCGCGATGCAGCTAACGCCCTACTTGACATTAGGTAGCGGCCCTTGGCTTGCTTCGGACGAAATTGACACAGGGAAGGGCCGTCCAATCCCATCGGCCGCGGAAGCACCGTCCCGCGCACCGCAGGCACCCCAAAGGCGTCCCGTAGGGCCGCCGTGAAATCCGCGCCTGGGATGCCAGACAATGCCGCGTTCGTAAACTTCAGCGTCACACGGCTCCACTCATGCGACACTTGAAGTAGGGGAAAACCGCATGACCATCCCATTCGAAGTAATCAAAGCCGAGTGGTTGGCAGATCCCGAAGTTAAGCGTGAATACGACGCCCTCGCGCCCGAGTTCGAAGCCCTGGCCAAATCGCTCGCTGCGAAGCAGGCCCAAGGTACTAAGTCGCCCACCTCACGCCGCATCCTCAAGACTAACCCTAACCTTGCGCCCAAGCATTAGCTCTCGCTACTCACCGGCCGCAGTCAGAATCTTTTTCTCCAATTGCGGTGAAACGAAGAAGTGCGCTTTGGTGCGGAGGTTTTCCAGCTCGGGTTTGACAGCGGGAATCTCGCCGGCGTGCTTGGCGCGAAGCAGGACTCCCAAAACACCTGTGACGGCGAGGCCGGTCCTCGATGCCAACTGGCGCCCTTCCTGCTCGTCAATCAGGACAAAGTCCGCATTCAGTTCCATCGCCAAGGCAATTGCCTCGGCCTCCCCTCGATGGAGCTGCAACAAAAGAAGACGGAGCAGGCCAGAGTCTTGCGGCGTACGAATCTGGATCCAGTCGGATCGAATAGCGTTCTGGATTGCCGCCTGCGCAAGCGGGTCAGGATGGGCTGCGAGTTCATCAGCTACTGCAAGGGGCATCCAAAGCTCGGAGAATTCAGATTTCAGCAGTTCGAGACGGCCAATCGAGGCTAGATTCGAGATGGGAGAAGTGTTGCTAACCGCGAGCATATTCTAGGTCTTGAGTTAGCTCTTGCTCCGTGTAGTGACGCGGTATCCCGCGTTGTCCCAGCAAGGCCGCGAACTCCTGCCGGGAGATTCCCGCCAGTTCAGACGCCTTCCCAAACGGCAAGATGCTTTGGACATAGAGCGCGATGCCAAGCTCAGCCCGCACGCGCGGCTCCGCCTCTGGCTCTGGAAGCCGCAGGCTGCTAGTGATGGATTCCGGTATGTCAAAGTGCAGTGCCATGACAATTGCCGCTATCTTACTTACTGATTTTACACCGAAGCGGCCAAAACACGCTTCTCACGCCGCATCCTCAAGACTAACCCTGACCTTGCGCCCCAGCGCCGCCGCAATATTCACTAGCGCGTCGAGCGAAAACCGCGAGATCCGTCCCCGCAATAAATCGTTGATCCGCGGCTGCGTAACTCCGCACTGCTTCGCGGCTTCGGCTTGTGTCCAGCCGTTCTGCTTCACTATGCCCGAGGTTTTCTCCATCAATTGGTAGCGCAGTTCGAGGTTCGCTGCCTCCGCAGGCGAATCGGCTATCGCATCCCATACGTTCGCGAATACTTGTTTCTTGGCCTTCTTCATACATCCCCCCGCATCAGCTGTTTGAGCCGTCTCTTGGCAATTTCTTTTTCCCGCGTCAGAGTCTGCTGCGTCTTCTTCTGGAAGGCGTGCAAGACATATACCTTGTCAGCAAACCGGGCCGTGTAGAGAACTCGATAGGTGCCCGCACTGCCCCAGACTCGAATTTCCTCTACGCCCGCGCCGATATCCGCCATTGGCTTGAAATCTTCGGGCAGTAGCCCATCCTGCACTCTTCTCAACTGATACCCGGCTGCCTGACGGGCATCCCTCGGAAACTCGCTAAGCGATTTCAGGGAGTCGCCGAGGAACTCAAGCTCTTTCATTGTTCGAGTATATCCAAATCGATATAAACAATGCAACTGGATTGCTTTGATCTCTCGGCGCTCGCGCAACGGGGTTAAAATGGGCTGCGAAATCCACCCTCACCCGCAACTTCCCGTAGAATCAAAGAGAGGAGGAACCGCCATGACCTAGTTACGCTTCTGCGTACCTGGAGTTAGTCATGAGCCGTTCCTACCGTCGCCCCTATGCGGCGATCACGGGTCTTGCTAGCGCAAAAAACGACAAGCAAATGGCCCACCGAGGTGTCCGCCGCAAGCAGAATCTGGCCCTGAAGGTCTGCCCCGACTTCGAAAACTTTCTCATTCCCCATCGTCTGGAATGTCACTGGAACGACACCTACAGCTGGGGTCGCGACGGCGCTCAATGTTACCTCGGTTCCATGTGCGATTCACAAGACGACTACAGCCAAAGGTACTACCGGAAGATGTTGCGCAAGTAGCCGGCTGCCCGCGTTTGATAGCTTAGGTGCATGCCCGAAGCCGCAACCGCCTCCGATCGGACCACGCTCGACCTCGAATCCCTGACTTCCGATGTGGTTGCTTTGGCCATGAAGGCTGGAGCTAGCGACGCCGAGGCTGTTGTCCGCGAGGGCGATGAGTTCAGCGTCAATGTGCGCATGGGCGCAGTGGAGACGCTGAAGGAATCCGGCTCGCGCGGGCTTGGTCTGCGAGTATTTCTTGGCACACGATCAGCCTCAACATCCACCAGCGACTTGACCCCGGACGGCATTCGCCAGCTCGTCGAAGGGGCGATGGCGCTGGCCAAAGTCACGGAGGAAGACCCTTTCACCGGCCTGCCGGAAACGGCCGAATTCGGCTCTGTTGCGGACGATTTACACCTTTACTATGACGACGTCTATTCGCTCTCGGGGCAGGAAAGGATCGAGTGGGCGCGCCGGGCCGAAGCGGCTGCGTTGGCCGCAGACCCGCGCATTGCCAACTCCGATGGCGGCAGCTTTGACGCGGCCACGAGACGCAAAGTGATGGCCAACTCGCGCGGTTTTGTGGGCGGCTATCGAACCAGCTACGCCGGTGTTGCTGCCGTGCCTCTGGCGGTGGACTTGAACGGCCAAATGCAGCGCGATGCCTGGTGGTCCAGTGCCCGCCGGCTCGCCGACCTCGAGTCTCCTGAGTCGATTGGCGAGGAAGCGGCGCGGCGCACCCTTCGCCGCCTTGGAGCCCGGCGCGTTCCCACGCAGCAGGTCCCGATCGTCTTTTCGCCGGAGGTAGCCCGCTCGCTGATCGGCTCGATCTTCGAAGCTGCTTCGGGCGACTCGATCTGGCGTCACGCATCGTTTCTTGCGGGAAAGCTCGGCAGTCAGATTGCCGCGTCGAAGCTGACCATTATCGACGACAACACCATGCTGCTGCCCAACGGCACGGGCGGCTTCGGCAGCTCGCCCTTCGATGGCGAGGGGTTGCCCTCACTGCGCACGGTGGCGGTAGAAGCGGGCATACTTCGCAACTACCTTCTCAATACATATTGCGCACGAAAGCTGGGCATGAAGTCTACCCATAACGCGTCAAGAGGTCTGGCTGGTACACCGGGCATCGGCTGCGGCAACCTCTATCTCGAACCGGGCGCGCTCACGCCGGATCAGATTATTGGAGACGTCCGCGCCGGGCTTTACGTCACCGGCCTGATGGGCTTCGGTGTCAACGTGGTTACGGGCGACTACTCGCGCGGCGCAACCGGCCTGTGGATTGAGAACGGCGCACTCACCCACGCCGTTGAAGAAGTAACCATTGCCGGCAACCTGGCCGAGATGCTCATGAACGTGAATGCCATTGGCAACGACCTGGTCTTCCGCGGCGCGGTAGCTTCGCCTACACTGCGCATCGACGGCATGACGGTGGCTGGGAGTTAGTGGAGTTAGCATCTTAGCCAGTTAGCCACGCTGCGCGTGTTGGCAAGTTAGCCGCGCTGCGCGCGTGTTAGCGGAGCTTGGGTACGATGGATGGAATTGAGCAAGGCGGAATATCGGAATCGAGGCAGCCTTTGGAGGACTTGATGGAGCAGATCCCCTTCGATTCCGCCGACCCAAAAGCTGCGCTCGCACAACTGCCGCAATCTGCGGCCGTCTTCGCTCTTTACGGCGCTGAAGCTCATGCAGAGCCCTACATCGGCCGCACGCCCAATCTGCGCGCGCGCCTTGCTCGGCTGCTTCAGCCTTCGGCGAAACATCCGCGCCGATTGCAACTGGCCGGCAGAGTTCGGCGGATACTCTGGCAGCTTACCGGCTCGGATTTCGAGTCGCTTCTTCTTCAGTTTGATTTACTCCAGCAGGTCTACGGGACGAAGTCCCTCGAACGCATGCACCTGCGCGCTCCAGCCTTTATCCGCTACCTCGGCGCCAACGCTTACCCGCGCATCACGGTCACTCACCGGCCCAGCCAGCGCGAGGCCGACTGGTGCTACGGGCCATTCTCGTCGCGCTCGGCAGCGGAACGATTTGCCGACGAAGCTCTCAAACTGTTCCTGCTGCGCCGCTGCACGGACGATCTCGATCCAAATCCGGGCCATCCGGGCTGCGTCTACTCCGAGATGAAGATGTGCCTCGCCCCGTGCTACAAGGGCTGCACCGACGAACGCTACGGCGAAGAGGCGGCCGCGGTGGAGAGCTTTCTGGCTACTCGCGGTGACAGCCGGCTGGTGGTTCTCCGAACCGAGCGCGACCAGGCTTCCACCAATCTTGAGTTCGAGTCCGCTGCCGCTCTTCATGCGCAGGTACAGCGCGTTGAAGGCGTGCGCTCGTTCGCCGCGGAGCTGGTTCGTCCGCTCAGCCAACTGCGCGCGGTCATTCTGCAACCCTCTGCGAATGCGGACGAGGTCGCTGTCTTTCTCTTCGAAGACGCGAGACTGCGCGGCCCGGCAGCGTTTTCCACTCTCGGCATGAGAATTCAGAATGAGCAGTCGGGGTCGAGTTCGCTCTTTGCCCAACCGATGGCCATCGAAGCGGTGCTCGAAGAGACAGGGAATAGCCACCCCAGCGAGCCAAGACCGCTCGCCGGGGGCCCCGCCAGGGATCAGGGATCAGGGATCAGTAAAGACCAGGCAGCCGAGACTGAACCTGGCCGCGGGGCAACGCCGGAAGCAGGAGTATCCGCGAGAATTCCGCGCGGCATGCTTGAAACCCGCATGGAAGCGGTACTGGCCGCGCTGGCAGAACCATCCGCTCTGCCATCGCCGACCATCCGCCAGGGCCATCTTGCGTTGCTCAAGCGGTGGTATTACCGCCCAGAAGCACGGCGCACCGGCGAGATCTTTTTCCCCGATGCGGAGAACCGATGGCCGGTGAAGGCCATGCTGCGCGGCGCAGGCCGGGTCGCCGCGAAGATGCTGGCGCCCAGAAGCCAACCAGACTGAGCCGACTGGCAGAGTCTCCATCTCAAATGGGGAAAGTCCCGAGCCGGGAAACGCGTCATGCGTCAATCCTCTGCAGATGCAGGATCGCGAGTAAATGAAAGCTTCCCCACCTTTACACTGAGCCATGAATCGCTCGCGGATTCCCTCCGCCGCCGCGCAGCATCGGTCACCGCGGCAAGGAAGAATGGCGCTTGGGCCAAACCCGTTGCTCCAGGCCGTGCTCGCTAATGCACTCGAGCACCACCGGCACGGGCAACTGGCCGACGCCGAGCGGATCTACCGCCAGATTCTGGCCATCGATCCCGATCATGCGGACTGCCTTCATCTGCTCGGAACCCTAACTCACCAGACCGGGCGCCATAATTTGGCCGTCAAACTGATTCGCAAAGCCATTGCCATCGACAAAAAGCAATCCGCCTATCACTCCAATCTCGGCACTGCCCTTCAGGCTCTCGGCAAGCGCGACCAGGCAGCGGCCAGTTATGGACAGGCGTTAGCCCTCAACCCCAGCCTTGCTGAAGCGCATATGAACCTGGGCACGGTTCTCCAAGCGCAAGGGCAACTGGACGAAGCCGCGGATTGTTTCAGGCGCGCATTGGCGCTCAAGCCGGATCTGGCAGAGGTCCACGTCAATCTCGGTAACATCCTGCAAGCTCAAGGGAAGCTCGATGAGGCCGTGGCCAGCCATGAACGCGCGCTGGCCCTCAAGCCAAATTCCGCCGAAGCATGCACTAATCTGGGAAATGCGCGCCAGGCACAAGGCAAGTTAGATGAAGCTGTGGCAAGTTATCGGCAAGCATTAGCTCTCAAGCCTGACCAGCCCCAGGTTTACGGTAACTTGGGAAATGCACTCCTCGCCCAGAATAAGCTGGATGAAGCCGAGGCGAGTTATCAGCGGGCGTTGGCTTTCAATCCAGATTATGCGGAGGCATGTTACAACCTGGGCAACCTTCGCCAAGCCCAGGACAAGCTCAGTGAAGCCGCGGCATGTTACGAACGCGCCCTGGCGCTGAAGCCTGAGTTACCCGAAGCGCACTATAACCTTGGCAACACGCGCCAGGCTCAGGACGATCTAACTGCCGCGGCGGGTTGTTTCGAACGCGCGTTGGCTCTAAGACCGGATTATGCGCAGGCCCACTATAACCTTGGCTGCGTCTTGCAAGGCCTGGGACAGCTCGATCGGGCGCTCGAGAGTTATGCGCGAGCTATCGAACTTCAACCGGATTATTCACAAGCCCGCTTCGGTCATGCCCTGGCCCAACTTTTAAACGGGGATTTCGATCCCGGTTGGAGTAACTACGAAAGTCGCTGGCAATCGATCGATCACGAAACGCCGATGCGTTCCTATCCGCAGCCGCTGTGGGCCGGTGAGCCAGTCCGGACCGGCGAGCCAGCCGCGCCGGGCCGGTTGCTGCTGTGGGGAGAACAAGGGATCGGCGATGAAATCATGTTTGCCGGGCTTATTCCCGACGCCCTTGGCACGGGCAACCGCATCTTGCTCGATTGCGATCCGCGGCTGAAACCGCTGTTTGCGCGGTCTTTTCGCGGCATTGAAGTGATCGGCGCGAGGGACCAAGCCGAAGCCGCGGAATCAATCCAAGCGAGCGGCCAGGAGATTGCCGCTCATCTGCCGACAGGCAGCCTGCCTCGCCTATTCCGGCCCACAGAAGCTGAGTTCGCAGCCACCACGTCGCCCTATCTTTTGCCTAATCCGGTGGAACGGGACCATTTCCGTGCACGGTACGGCGATGGCCGCCGCCTATTCGGGCTCGCCTGGCAGACCAACAACTCCAAAACCGGCCGCAAACGCAGCATTCAATTAGGCTCGCTCGCGCCTCTTTTCGCTCTGCCGGGGATTCGCTGGGTCAGCTTGCAATACGGAGATTTCGACGCGCTTGAAAGACAGGCGGCTGAGGCGCAAGCGCCCATCCTCATTGACCGCGGCGTCGACCAATTCGCCAACGTGGATCTCTTTGCCGCTCAAGTTGCGGCCATGGATCAAGTCATCACTATCGACAACTCGACGGCGCACCTGGCCGGCGCTCTGGGCGTTCCGACCTGGCTCATGCTGCCCTTCGCCGCCGACTGGCGTTGGCTCCGGGAGCGCCAAAGCAGCCCGTGGTATCCAAGCATGCGCCTTTTCCGCCAAGCCAAGCTCGGCGACTGGGGTTCCGTCGTCGATCGAGTTCACAGCGCCCTTGGCACTCTCATTGGCTCGTGAAACCGCTCACTCGTCCCGCCGTGAAGATTACTTAGACAAGTTCATCGATTCGGGCGTCGAGATTGTTTTCCGCCGCTTGAGCGCTCGATCCGCTTGCTGTAGCGCCCGACAGGTTGGAGACCGAGGCCGTGTAGGTTCCGTCCGAATCCGCGACGCTGCCGGAGTATTGTTTCCCGGCCACGGTTGTGGAGAAGCTGGTGGCCTCGTCGGTCTCCTGCACCGCCGCGCTGCCGCCCCCGCTTTGAGCTGGCGCCTCGTGGGCGTGCGAAGCCTTGGCGGGCGCCGCTGCCGGCGCAGCGCCGGATGAACTGGTTCCCTGAGATGGCTTGGCGATTGCCGGCAACGCGGCTGCGCTGGATGACGAGGACCTGCCAACCAACACCGGGTTGAGCACACTCGCGGTTTGAGCAATGGGTGAAATGCCGCCGATCTGCATAGCTCTTCTCCCTCATGCGAACGATTTGTCTCGATTCGCTTATCGTCAGACGGATGGCCGACTTGAATCAAAAAGCTACAATGGCGTCGCAGAGACGCGGTTTGACACATCGGGTGGCTATGACGGAAGCGGCGCGGGTGGATATTGCGCCGTGGCGCGGGGCATTGAATACATTGACTTAGCAGGATCGCAGTATCGCTCTTTGCCAGCTATTATTGTGTTTGCCCTAGTACGGCGCAAGGCTTCACTCGACAGCGTCCATGTATCAAAACGAGACACCTATGAGCCGCGCCGATTGCCGGTTGTTTCTTATCCCGCTGCTGTGCATGTCGACATGCGCGTCCGCCTGGAGCCAATCGCAAAGCGCGGATGCGGGCAGGGCCGCGACTCCAATACTCATCGAGCTGTTCACCTCTGAAGGCTGCTCCAGTTGCCCGCCGGCGGATGCGTGGCTGCAAAAGGTCGATGCCAACCAGCCCATTCCCGGCGCGCAGGCCATTGTGCTGAGCGAGCACGTGGACTACTGGAATCACGATGGCTGGATGGACCCGTTCTCTTCGCCGCTGCTGACGGAACGCCAGAACCAATATGCGCGCACCATGGGGCTCAACAGCCCCTACACCCCGCAGTTGATCGTGGATGGAAAGAGCGAGTTGTCACTGACCGACGGGCAGCAGGTCAGCAAGGTCCTCATGGAAGCTGCCAAAACTGAATCGGTCCCAGTTAGCATTGGCGCCATCCACATCGAAGGAGATTCACCTCGAACTCTGCGCGCACACATTGTGGCGGACGGTTCCGCCCAGAAGCACAATGCCGACGTTTTCGCGGTGCTTGCGCTCGATCATGCGGAGTCTCAGGTTCTGCATGGCGAGAATGGCGGCCGCCACCTGACCCACGTTGCAGTTGCGCAGGAGATTGTGAAGATAGGCAAGCTGGAAAAAGGAATGACTCTCATCCTGGATTATCAAGCCAAGCTCAAGCGCAGCCTGGACCCAAAGAATCTGCGGCTGGTTGTATTTGTGCAGGAGTCCGGTCCCGGCGAGGTGCTAGGGGCAGCGATGCAGGAAGTTAATCCGTCAGGCAAATAAACGCTCGGCAACGATTCTCGCAGAGACTCATGCCCATCGCCGCTGATACACTGGCCGGGCAAGGAGAAGCTGCGGAAGAACGCCATGGTCGAGTTGCTGCCCTCCATTTTGTCAGCGGATTTTGCGCATCTGGCCGACCAAGTCGCCGCGGCCGAGAGAGGCGGCGGCACCACCATCCACGTCGACATCATGGACGGCCATTTTGTGCCCAACATCACCATCGGCCCTCCGGTGGTGAAGAGCCTGCGCAAGGTAACCAGCCTGCCACTCGATTGCCACCTGATGATCGAAAACCCCAACGAATTCATACCCGCGTTTGCCGATGCGGGAGCCAACTGGGTGAGCGTCCACTACGAGGCCTGCACCCATCTGCACCGCTCGCTGGAGCTGATTGCTCACCACGGAATGAAGCCCGGGGTGGTGCTGAACCCGGCAACCAGGGTCGATCTGCTGCTCGACATCCTGCCCATGGTGCACCACGTGCTGATCATGAGCGTCAATCCGGGGTTCGGCGGGCAGGAGTTCATCCCGTTTTCGCTGGAAAAGATTCGGCGGCTGGCGGATTTGCGCCAGGAACTGGGGCTGGCATTTAGAATTGAGGTGGACGGCGGCGTGGCTCACGATACGGTGGCCCAGATAGTCAAAGCAGGAGCGGAGCTGCTGGTGGCGGGCAATGCGGTATTCGGCGCAGGTAACCCGGAGCGGGATGCGCGTGCCCTGTTGGAAGCAGCCCGGGCGGCAGCCGGCTAGACCGCAGCCGGCTAGACAAAGATTCAAGAAGATCGCGAAGTTCCAGCCGAAAGGCCTTCGCCGCAATGAGGTGGTATGAATCGGTTCTCAAAGATGAAGTTTGTCGCGGTGGCTCTGGTTGTTCTGTTTCTGGGTGGAATGTCGCTCGACGCCGCCGAGAAGAAGCCCAAGAAAAAGAAGAACTATGACCTGGCCGCCAACCCGCTGGCCAATGTCAACTCCAAGCAGCCCGACAAGGAGCTCTTCGACAAGGCCATGGTCGCCATGAAGAAGGGCCGCTTCGACGTGGCGCGGCTCGATCTTCAGACCATGCTCAACACCTATCCGGAGTCGGAGTACCGGATGCGCGCCAAGCTGGCGGTGGGCGACAGTTGGTTCAAGGAAGGCGGCACCGCGGCGCTGACCCAGGCCGAGGCAGAATACAAGGACTTCATCACCTTCTTCCCCAATGCGCCCGAGGCGGCGGAAGCCCAGATGAAGGTGGCCGACATTTATTACCAGCAGATGGAGAAGCCCGACCGCGACTACAACAATGCGGAGCGCGCCGAGCAGGAATACCGGAACATGATCAACCAGTTCCCCGACTCGACGCTGGTGCCGCGGGCCAAGCAGAAGCTTCGCGAAACCCAGGAGGTTCTGGCCGAGCGCGAAACGCAGATCGGCCTCTTTTACGAGAGCCGCGAAAACTATAGCGCGGCGATCGCGCGGCTGCAGACGGTTGTCGATACCTACCCGCTCTACTCCAAGAGCGACCAGGCTTTGCTGGCTATTGGCGATTCCTATGCCGGCGTGGCTCACAGCGTCCAGATTCAGCCCAACGTGCCCGGCGCCCTCAAGGAGCGGCTCCACTCGGTCTACCAGGATAAGGCTGCTGCTGCATACGCCAAGGTGATTACGCGCTATCCGATGGCTCCGCACGTGGAGGATGCCCGCGATCGCCTGGTTGCCATGAATCGCCCCATCCCCGAGCCCACCCAGGAAGCGGTGGCCGAGAACGACGCCGAAGAACGCAGCCGCCAGCCGCTGCATTTTACCGACAAGACTCTCGACATCATCAAACACAGTCCCACCGTGGTTGAAGCCGTGCACGTGGGCGAGCCCACCCTCGACGACCCGAAGCGGACCTACGCACCGGATATCACCAAGGAAAACGTCGCCATCTATATTGCGGCCGCCAACGCCGGCAAGCCTGCTGAAGCTGCAATTGCCCCTACCGCGCCAACCGCGCCCAACGAGCCGCCGCGCAGCGATCAGCCGTCCAACGCGCCGTTGCAGCTTGAGGCTCCCGGAGGTGGAACCAGTGTCGGCGCCCAGGTTATAAGCGCGCCTGCCGCCGATCCCAACGCCGTAGTCAAGCCCGTGGGACCTGACACCGCGGCGATTCCCGCCGCTGAAAAACCGGCCCAAGCGCCCACCCAGGTGAACGAAATCAAGCCCGGCACAGCCCCGGCTACATCCGCTGTTGGCGACAAGAGCAAGAAGCCCAAGGTCGACTCAGGCGAAGAATCTTCGAGCAAGAAGAAAAAGAAGAAGGGTTTGAGTAAGCTGAACCCGTTCTAAGGGCTGGGTTTACCACGTTCCAAGCGGATGTCGAGGGCTGCCGGTCAGGCGGCCCTTGCTTTTTTGGCGCGAATCTCCGTTTCCACATTGGTATTACAATCGAAAATGAAGTAATACCAGGAGGATCGGCCAAATGGAAACAACGCTCACGCGCAAAGGCCAGGTCGCCATCCCCAAGCGCCTTCGTGACGCCTTGGGCCTGCGTATAGGGACCAAGCTGAGGCTTGAGGTTAGTCCAGAAGGCGAGATTCGACTCTTGAGACAGGCTGAGGGTGCGGATTGTGCGCCTGATCGATATGAACCATTCCGAGCCACGAACGAACTGAGGATAATGCTGCGTAGCGACGGCTGAGCATGAATCACGTTTTTCCGCCCGATCGCACCTTGACGCCGCGACTGCTAAACTTAGTGGAAGTCCCCCTCGCCGAAACCGTCTCTAATTGAAGGTTTAGGTCAGATCCACGGGGCACATCGACGAACCCCATGCCTCACGACCTGCCCAAAGCCTACGACCCCACCGCCATTGAAGATCACTGGGCCGAATACTGGGTCCGCGAGAACCTCTTCGCGCAGCCCGCGCCCGCGGCCGGCACTTCACCGGAATCAGCCGCGTTTACTGTACTGCTGCCGCCGCCGAACGTGACCGGCCAGCTGCACATGGGCCACATGTTCGAGCAGGCGGAGATCGATATCATGGTTCGCTGGCGGCGCATGACCGGCCGCCGCGCACTGTGGGTTCCCGGCACCGACCACGCCGGCATCGCCACGCAGTTGATGGTCGAGCGGCAACTCGCCACCGAAGGCACGTCGCGCCAGCAGCTGGGCCGCGAAGCATTTGAAGCGCGCGTATGGGAGTGGAAGCGCCACTACGGCGGCGCCATCCTCGACCAGATGAAGCGGCTCGGCGCATCCGTCGACTGGCAGCGCGAGTACTTCACCATGGACGGCCATCTCTCCGCTGCAGTGCGGGAAGCCTTCGTCCGCCTCTACGAGCAGGGCCTTATCTATCGCGGTGCATACATCGTGAACTGGTGTCCGCGCTGCCAGACGGCCATCAGCGATCTGGAAGTGGTTTACGACGAGCACAAGGGGCATTTGTGGGAGATTCGCTATCCGGTTCTCACTGTGGACGGACAGGACTCAGGCGAGTTTCTGACGATCTCGACCACGCGCCCTGAGACTATGCTCGGCGACGTTGCGGTTGCCATTCATCCCGAAGACGAGCGCTACCTGCATCTGCACGGCAAGAAACTTCGGCTGCCTTTAATGGGCCGTGAAATCCCAATCATTCTCGATGAGTGGGTCAGCCGCGACTTCGGCACCGGCGCTGTGAAGGTAACCCCGGCGCACGACCCTAACGATTTTGCGCTCGGCGAACGCCACCATCTACCGTCCATCAACGTGATGGACGATATCGGCCACATCAACGAAAACGGCGGCGCTTACGCCGGACTCGATCGCTATGTCGCTCGCAAGAGAGTCGTTGCCGATCTCGAAGCGCAGGGCCTGTTAGGCGCCATCAAGGATCACATCCACAACGTGGGCCACTGCGACCGCTGCAAGACCGTGGTTGAGCCGCGCTTGTCTACGCAATGGTTCATCGCGGTGAACAAGAAGCCGGATGACGGCGGCGCATCGATAGCCGAGAAAGCCATCGCCGCTGTCAAGCCGGGCGCGGACGGCAAAAAAGCCATTCGCATCACGCCGGAGCAATACGAAAAAACCTATCTCAACTGGATGGAGAACATCCACGACTGGTGCATCTCGCGGCAACTCTGGTGGGGCCATCGCATTCCCGCGTGGCATTGCGCAAACTGCCACAAAACCACCGTTGCGCGTGTCGATCCCACTGCCTGTTCGCACTGCGGCTCGGCCCAGGTCACGCAGGAGACCGACGTTCTCGACACCTGGTTTTCGTCCGGCCTGCTTCCGGTTTCAGTCTTCGGCTGGCCCAATATCAGTGCTGAAAATCGCGCGGACTTCGATGCGTTTTATCCGACAAGCCTGCTCATCACCGGATTCGACATTCTTTTTTTCTGGGTCGCCCGCATGATCATGTTCGGCTGCTGGTTTTCCAAAGACATTCCCATGTCCGACGGCAGCCCGCGCCCGCTTGCGGAGTCGGTGCCGTTCCGCGAGGTATACATTCACGCGCTGATCCGCGACGCCAACCGCGAAAAGATGTCCAAGACCAAGGGCAACGTAGTCGATCCCATCGAGATCGTGAAGCAATACGGGACAGACGCGGTGCGGTTCACGCTGGCCAGCATGGCCTCACCGGGCACCGACATCGCATTCAACATTGCTCGCACCGAAGGCTATCGCGCCTTCGCCAACAAGATTTGGAACGCGGCGCGATTTATTTTTATGAATGTGGACCGGGCTGCGGAAATTGGGATCAAGGTCGATCCGGCAGAGTTGGGCTCCATACCAACTGTTGCCTCCGACGCTCCGCTAGAAGCCCGCTGGATCGTGGCCGAGTTGAAAAGAACAGCCATCGGGGTAAACCAGTCGCTCGAAACCTATCGCTTCGACGTCGCGGCCCATCTCATTGAGAAATTCTTCTGGGGTGACTTCTGCAGCTACTATCTCGAAATCGTAAAGCTGCGGCTGGATTTTTCCGATCTCGCGAAAGAAACAGCAACCCGAGCCGCGCTGACAATGCTGGTTCGAGTCTTCGAGGTCGCCCTGCGTTTGCTTTCGCCCTTCATGCCGTTTCTCACAGAAGAAATCTGGCACACCGTCTACGACGGCAATCCACCGGCAAAGTCGATTGCGCTGTCCCGGTACCCGCAAAGCGATGATAGCCAGGTTGATCATCGTGCGCTGGGCGCAATGATCGTTCTCGAAAACCTGATCTCTGAGACGCGCGCATTGCGTAAAGATCTTGGTGTGGAAGAGAATGCTGATGTGCCCATTGCAGTATGCGCGGGCCCTGGCATAAATGCCAGTATCGGCGGCGGGTACAAGCCCTTCCTCAAGGAAAACCTTGCCATTGTCGAGCGCCTTGCACGCGCCAGCGAAGTGCGCTTCGTTCAGCAAATTTCTGCCAGCCTCCTGAGGCGTCACACATACGCCGGCGACGTTGCCGTCATTTACGAGGCCACTATCGACGTTGCCACCGAGCGGGATCGCTTGACAAAAGACATTGCCAAGTATGAGAAAGGTCTAGCATCGGCGGAGCGTCAATTGGGGAATGAAGGCTTCTTAGCCAAGGCCCCCGCGCATGTGGTCGAGGGCCTGAAGAAGCAGGAAGCCGAAACGCGACTCTTGCTGGAGAAGGCGCGGGCCGCGTTGGATGCGCTGCCGCCGGAATGAGAAGTTGACGAGGAGCAAATGCGGGTCCTTCGACTCGCTGCGCTCGCTCAGGATGACAGTGCAATTGGGTTGTAGAGTGGATCAGGGAACAGCACGATGGACTGGAAAAGCAGCCGTATCGACGCATTGTTGGAGCACGCCCTGGTGGAAGACATGGCTGCCAGGGACACCACGACCAACCTCACCATCGACCCCGACTTGCGCGCCGCCGCTTCGATCATCGCCCGGCAGGAGATGGTGATCTGCGGTCTCGGCGCGGTGCCGCGCCTGCTTGAGATTTTCTCGCGGCTTGACCAGCGCCCACCC
>Ga0326727_10007692_pt1 | contig 28163 bp, 23 predicted proteins | sample MB2enrmetagenome_FD_207643 | JGI IMG/M metagenome (GOLD analysis project Ga0326727, IMG submission 207643) | Lab enriched peat soil microbial communities from McLean, Ithaca, NY, United States - MB29MY | ecosystem: Environmental > Terrestrial > Soil > Wetlands > Peat | place: USA: New York...
CAGCGGCAACTTCCACGGCGGCGGCGGCTGAGTCAGCAGCTTCGGCAGCGGCCGCAACGGCGAACCAGGTAGGTTGCGCCTTGAACGTACTTGCGAACGACCAAGGCGAGCCGAGTCCCTACACGCCTCCGGCGGGTGATACCTGCCCATACGTTCCTCCTGCAGGTTCTTAAGGCGGCTGGTTTACAGTTCGTGAACAAAGGGCGGAGCTGATTCAGACACCAGCCCCGCCCTTGCCTTTTTTTCAGGGCCGCCTCCCCTCAATCAAATTCGAACCAGAGCTACTTTTTCCGTAGAGCCTCGAGTTGCGCTGCGGGAACGGAAACGCGCTGGACGTGCAGCTTGTCGTCGACCCAAAGATCGACGTGGGTGAGGTCGGTGGTAATAAGGAGATGCCGCAAACCGGTTTCCCCCGAGCTATCCGGTGTTGCAGCGACTCCCAGGTCTTCCACGGTCATAAGGCTGGGCAGTGCCTCCTGTGGAACAAAAACGCGAAGAGTTTGTTTCCCGCCTCCCATCGCCTGCAGGCGAGCCGCAATCAACTGGAAATGATGAATTACGTTGTCGTCCAGAACGACCACGTCGGGCGTGAGGTCGAAGTCCCGGTCATCTTCGTTGCCGTTGATGGTATGGTAGCGAACTCTGGCAGGCCTGGCGCGAAAGTCAACCTCCAGCCGCGAGGACTGCGGGCCGTGTAGTCTCCACGTATAAGTCAGCGGGCGGAGTTGGGAGTCGGCGACCAGGTCAGGGAAGCTTTGTACGCTCACCGTCTTGCCGTTCTTCTCCAAGTTGAGGCGAATTTCGCCCCGCGCCTCGATCCTGCCGGGCGAGGAGTGGATCCGGAAGGTCTCGCTGCCGATGGGGCGTCCCGCCATGGAGATCACAAAGACGCCTTCATCCTCCACGTTCACGGGAGTCGGGCTGCCCGCCGCCTCTTGCGGCCAGCCTCCCAGGTTGCCGGCAAACATCGCGGCCAGAAGTTGCGACAGCAGAATCATTGAAATAGCGTAGGCTAGTAAGGCGGTACCGCGGGTTCTTTGCAATCGACTACCCTCTGCTCCTCCCCCCTCAAGGCGAAGAAGCGGCTTAATCCGTCCCGCTCAGAAGGTCCCCAGGCGTAGAATTTGCTCGGTGACTTCCTGTGCGCTCCGTCCTTCCGTGGAGACTCTGAATTCCGCCAGGCGATAGTACGGAAGCCGGAGATCGAGCAGACGCTGCAACGATTCGGGATCGCGGAACAGCGGGCGGGTCACCATGCCGGAGCACCGCTCGAGCAGGATCTCCATCGGGCAATCCAGCCAGATGGTGGTTCCGCCCGTATCGCGAAGCAGTTCGACATTGGCCTCGTTCGCGAACGTCCCGCCACCCAGCGCGATCACGGCGGGCTCGCTTTTCAACACCTCGGTCAAGGCAGCGCGTTCCAGTTGGCGAAAGAAGGCCTCGCCTGATCTTTCAAATATCTCCCGAATGCTCACGCCTTGTCCGGCTTCGATGACCGTGTCGAGGTCGATGAAAGGCCAGTCCAGTTTCTTGGAAAGGAGTTCTCCGACAGTTGATTTACCACTGCCCATGAATCCGAGCAGATAAACCTGTTTGCGCCGGCGGCGGATCATTGTTCGAGGGAATTATAACAGAGTCGAAAGTTCAGAGTCGAAAGTCGAAAGTGCAGAGTCCAAAGTCGAGAAATGAACGACGGGAAGCGAAGCAGTTGAGAGGTCGGCGAGTCGAAGGGACGAACGGTCAAGGCGTAACGAATCGAGAAATTGCGCAGTCGGGAAACAACGGATTCGTGGCTCTTAACCTTCGACTCCCGACTTTCGACTCCCTTCCGCTATCGTTGCCGAATCCGGATTGTCCCGCTGAAGGACTTCAAACTCACCGTCGCTTTGCCGGTCAGGTGAGTGCCAAAGAGGCTATTGGCGGAGGACAGCGGGGTAGCGGGTTGGTGCCGGATGGTGATGGGCATTTCGTTCTCCAGCTTGCCCCGGTCTGTTTTGGCATTGAGTTCGAAAGACGCCGAGGGCGGGCAAATTATATCCATATCACCGCTGTATTCGGAAAGTGAGTAGTCGCCGCCATCCGGAAAATCTCCCTCAAAGAGAATTCTCCCGGAGGTTGTGGTGGCGCGAAGCTTGGAAGTTGCCGGAGAGACGAGATGCAGGTCTCCTGTGATTGAATACGCCTCCACGCGTCCAGCGGCTCGGATCACTTCGATATTCCCTCCGATCGAGCGCACGAAGAGGTGCCCGGTAAAATCGGAGACAACAATGGCTCCCCCCACTGTCTCCACGGTTGCATCGTCGCCTTGAAGCTTTTCAATCTTCACGCTTCCTTGTGTGTCGCGGATTTCAAGATCGGTGCCCATGGGGACGTCCAAGCTATAGTCGGCCGTCTGGTCTTTTCCGGATACCAAGGGATCCAAGATGTGCGTGGAGAAGTGAACTTTGTCAGCAGGTCCGCTGGGTGGGATGACCTCGCTATCCACTTCCACACGGGGTGACATGACCGAACACACAATGTGCACCAGTTGCTTGTCCCATCCTCTGACAAGTATCAGCCCACGCGCATTCGAGACCGTAACGCGAGGATTGGGCGCCGCCTCGAAGGTCTTCTCAACCCGGTTGCCTTCGGCGGCAACTAACAGGCCCGGCAGTGCCAGCGAGCAGAGAAATATCCCCACGCCATAAGGGAAAGCCGTTGTTTTTATTGTTTTTTGTTGATGACGATCAGCCACTGTCAAGTCCCCCCTGGGCTGGCCTAACGGCCTTCATCAATTTCCAATGCTGAAGATAATACCTCAGCTTTTTGGGAATACGCTGCAAACAAATATTCATGAGCCAGCGAATTGTCGGGCTCACGTTGCAACGAATCGTTGCATTCCCGGATTGAAACATCAAGCGAACTCAAACTATTCTCGTAGGTCGCCTTGACGTCGGGAGCGAGAGACCCCTCCCGCGCTTTGAAGGCTTCCTCCAACTCGCGGACCACCTGTTCCAGGCCGGTCCCGCCGCTTACGAAGGCCATGGATCGTACGGCGGCAGGCTGGCCCCCCGAGGCGGCGAGGGAAGCGGAGGCTTCCAGTTGCGGATAATTCCGGGGCGCCGTCATCCAGCAGCCGAGAGCCAGCATGCAGGCAAAGGCCGCCACAGGAACCGGACGGCGAAATAGATCCAGTTGCCAGAGCCAACTCCACGCGCCTTCCTTTTCGGCGAACGCTGCCTCCGCCGACAGTTGAGCCCGCACATTTGCCCATACCGCCGGCGAAGGTCCCTCAAGCGGAAGTTCGCCGGCCGCCGTCCGCAGCGCCAGCAAATCCTCGCACACAACCTTGCAGAAGACGCACTCGCCAAGGTGAGCCAGCACAAAGGGCCTGACTTCGCCTTCCATGTAGGCTTCCAGCTCCAACTCAAAGTGATCGCACTCTGCGGTCCTATGGCGTCGAATCTCATCCATCTCGGTATTACCTTTCGGTCGGGGCCTGGTCGGAGGTTACCGGCTCGCCCGAAGTCATCAGTCCTTCGTTCTGCCGCAACCAATCGCGCAGTTTCATTCGCGCTTTGTGAAGCTGAGATTTGGAATTACCGACAGAACATCTCATGATTTCGGCAATTTCGTTGTGCTCGTAACCCTCGACATCGTGCAAAACAAACACCGTCCGATATCCTGGTGGAAGTTCGGCGATAGCTCGCGTCAGGCTGATGCGATCCACAGATCCCATCAACCTCCGGTCATAGTCGCCGTAATCGCGCTTGACGGGCTCGTCCTGACTGGAGTCAACCTCGTCGAGCGAAACTTGTTGCAGTCCCTTCTTTCTCAAGTGCATCAGCACGACGTTGACAGCCAGCCGATGCAGCCAGGTGGAAAAAGCGGACTCACCGCGAAAGGTTGAAATTTTGCGAAAAAGCTGAAGGAAGGCTTCTTGTGTTAAGTCCTCCGCTTCCGCAGTATTACCGGTCATCCTCAAACAGAGCGAGTAAACTCGCCGCTTGTGCATCTCGAAGAGCGTGGCAAACGCTTCCTCATCTCCGCGCTGCGCGCGCGCAACCAGTTGAGTCTCGGAAGCGGCTTTGGGAGCCGTCGTCTTCTGTTGGCTCAAGGGATATCACTTCCAGCCGCATCCAGACTCGAATGGTGAGATGCGGTGGCCCATACGAGAGTTGTCTTCATGCCTTCCTGAATAACGCTGGCCCGGTTCGGTAGCACCGGCGCCTCTGCCGGCGCCCGAGGCTCGCGGGCGGACACGCCGGTGCGCGCTCAGCGCGGGGCAACCCGCAGGACGGCCTTGCCGACACCGAGATTGCCAGCCGTGTCAAAGGCCCGAAGCGATACGACGTGTTCGCCGGCGTCCAGCTTGGAGAGCCTCACCGTAAAGGTCTCCTTGCGAGAATCGACGATGCCGTCGTCAGACAGAATGTTCTGCCACTCCTTCCCGTCCAGCGAGGTCTCGGCGCTGCGGAGGGGCGAAGTGCTATCCTCGGCCTCGAACACGACTTCTGTCTCACCATTACTGACATTCTGTCGAAGCACTCGGACTTCCGGCGGCGTATTGTCGACCCAAAATGGGGCGCTCAGCAGCTCTGCCTTTCGCGCCAATTCGGGCGGGTTGGACTCTTCATCCGAGGCAACCAGCTTGGCTATGTATTTCCCATCCGGCAGGGAACCGGGCTCTATGGTGTAATTCGTCTGGCGCAGTTTGTCTTTCAGGAGGTGCCATTCCTGTTCATCCGTCGCCTTGAGGTAGAGCGAGTACAAGAGTTGGTCGTTATTTGGGTCGTCGGCCTGCCAAGTCAGCGTCACCGGCGTCTTAGCTGGGGAACCTGCCCCGGGCGCCCCCCCGAAACCGCCAGGCGGAGCGCCGACGGAAATGGCCGCTGCGCCGGATAGACCCGACGAGCCACTCCCGGCCGGACTGGTGCGTTCCCCCGCCGTGCTCACATTCAGCGACCGAATTTGCGGAGGTAGATTCTGGTTCAAGTAGGACACTGTGACGTCATTCAACGTGGGGCTGTCGGCACCGGAGGCGTGGAAGACCGCCTTCCACTGAATGTAACGGGCAGGAGGGCTGCCGACCGGACTGCCGTTGGATCCGCGATAGGGGCCTGCCCAGTCGCTCCAGGTTTGGTCGGGCCGCTCGGAGTTGCCGGATCGCGTGAAGAATTCGAGGGTCGTCCCAGCAGGCGTTTCACCTCGCCAAGCGAGTACACCCCAGTGAGAAATGAACTTCGTGTCTTTGACGGGAGACTCGTAGCTTCCTTCTGGGGACACTCCCTGTTCAATCCTCAGCAGTTGGGCGATATTGCTGGTGGCCGCGTAAAGGTCAGATCCCTCGGTCATCAGGCGCGTCGCAAGGGACTCATGTGTTTCGGTGACCAGGTCCAGCCTTTCCGCGTTACGGCCGGGGATCATGTCGAAGATGCGTCCATTGGAGTCCGTGGAAAAGAGGATGTGGTTTCCTCGCACTGCCAAGCCGAAAACGCTCTCGCTATTCGAACTCCAGATCGTCTCGGTGGTTGAGTCAGGAAGTATTTCGATCAAAGAGCCGCGACCCTGCGGAAGCTGAAAATTGGGCAGGGCAGTTATCACGGGGGTCTGCCGGTTAAAGCTAGGCGGGCTTGCTCCCTCATTGGGTGGAGTTTGCGCCGCAGCTCCGCCGCTGAGATGAGCTTGGTCGGAGGCCATCACGGTGACGGTGGCGACTCCGCCGGGAATCGGGCCGGTAGGGGGTGGGACAAATAGTTCAGGGGAACCTTTACCTCCCGCGCCGCCCAAGGCTGCGGCATAGATCCGCCCACTCGAGTCGGTCACCAAGTCGTGAATTTCAGGCAGGTTGGCCTCATACAAAACGAAGCCCTTTCCCTTCGGAGTTATGCGGTAGATCAGGCCGTTCGGGACGCTTCCGGCAAGTAGGTCTCCGTCCCGTTCGAAGGCGAGGCACATGATGTGGGTCTGTTTGCTGTCGAAGAAAAGGGTGCCCTTTCCTGACGAGTCAACCTGGAAGATCTGGCCCTTGTCCCCGGTGGCGACATACAGCCGACCTGCCTGATCCAGAGCCAGGGCCCAGATGTACTTGGTGTGCGGATCATAGAATACTTTGGACTGACCGTCAGGCGTGATCCGGTACACCTTGCCTTCCGGCGAGCTTCCCGCATACAGCGATCCATCGGGGCCGGCGGCCAAAGCGAAAATGTCGGGCTCGCGGGCTGCAAACAGAAGGTTGGAGTGTAGCGCGCTATCGACGCGAAAGACCTTTCCTTGATGGCCCGTGCCGAAGTAGACGTTGCCTTTCTGGTCGTGAGCCAGGGAGAGGGCGAGCGCCTCCTCGGGATTGAAGACTACTCGCGCCCCGGGAGCGAGGTGTAGCTCCCCCTCTGTATCCAGCGAGACATTGGAAAGTGTCCCCTGTAGGAATTCCTCAAAGGAGCCAACCTGCCAAAAGACGGTTTCCGTACCCGTGCCGGGCAGGGAAAAAAGCAACGGAATGAACAGGAACAGGAGCTTCTTATTTGGTTTCATGCCTTACCTTTCGTGATTTCCTCTCTGCCACGGCGGGAATGAGGTGATCCGCCGACGCAGCGATACAGACCCTGCCACCCTCCGCCCGCTTCGTCTAAGGGGAGGAGGCGCTCGAACCGCACTAGAGGCCTGGCCCCACGACCTTCAGAAGGAGCGTCTTTTGGCCATGGATCATGAACGAAGACGCCGCCCCCTCGTAGTCTCCGACCACCGAAGTGCCGCTGAGGTTGACGCTGGAGGCCGCCGCTGGGTCGGACATGAAAGTCTGTATCAAGGAAGGGGGAGGAGAGGGGTATTCATCCCCCTCCAGGACAAACGAACGTTGCGGGGCCATGAGCAGCGCGTAGAGCCGGTTGTTGCGTCTCATGCGGTTCAGTGCCTTGACCAATTGATGGATATCGCGCGCCGAGCTTCCGGGTTGAGCGAGCCGGAATTGCAACATGTTGATCATCGCGCCGCCCCCCACGGCGAGCATCAATCCTTTATCGCTGATGTTTTCCGGTATATTCACAGGAATTTTCTGGGTTACGGCTTGCCCACCAGGCAGGCGCAGGAGACCAAAGACCTCGATGTGATCACCCGGCTTAACCTCTGACCGCGAGCTCCAAACCTGCTCGAGCGTGGCAACACTCCGCTCGTTTCGCGACCTCACCGAGAGTTCGACGCCCTCGACGCGCAAGTCAGGGAAGCCGCTGCCCAACAGGTAGTTAAGGGGCGTCGCCACCAGGTTACCCGCCAGCGCAGTAATCCCCATCTCGCCCGACACGACGTCTTGGAAGCTCACCGGATCGGCACCCGCAAGGCGGATCTTCCCTTCAATATCCAACGTGGCGGCGCCTACGGTTCTTTCCGTGTTGCCGAGGGTTGAAACAAAACCCAGGTTTACCAGCAAGGGCGATAGGAACGGTTCCTGAATAACCTCGAATTTATAATTCTCCTGGGTATTCAAGGTGGTTTGGATTTTTACACTGACCGGAATCATGGGAGGGGTTTTCTCCCCCACCACGCCGTAGACGGCGTCAAAACGGTCCTGCCGAATCGTTCCCATTACGGCGTCGCCAGACGCATCCAGCTTGAAGGACGACGCGAGGCTCGGCACGGTGACTAGGACGTGGGCGGGCGCAAAAGGAATTTGAATTGGACCTACCGCAAGCAAACGATGCCCGCAGGCGTAGAGCTTTTCCCCCTGACGGAAGGTGACCGTGCAGTCCGCGTTCAAGTTAAGATCGCCCCGGACGAGCAGCATGCTGATCATCGAGCCGGGTTTCAGTTCCGAATCCACCGGGGTTGAACTCTGTCCGCCCGCGAGTGCTCCTCCCATCATCGGCTCGAAGCCCATCTGCCGGAACAGCGCCATGTACGGTTCCACGGCCTGGGCGGCGAAGCCGCCAAACCGCAGTGGTATCTCTACGCTGGGGTATGAGATCCCCGCTTCGGTCGCCGGGAAATATGGCCGAAGAGTTTCAGGGCCGAAATCCTGCCCAGGAATCAAGCGCGCGCTCTCGCGAAAGTCGTTGGTGGTCCCTGCCAGGCGAAAGTCCAGGGGAAGCGCCGCGCGGGTCGGTGTTTGGCCCTTCTCCTCCGGCACGACTTGCACCATTTGTTGGATGGGCGTGATACCCGCCAGGGGCTCTTTCGAAAATGGAAACGAAATGGCTACTGCGCCGACCAGTTTGCCATCAATGTAGACCGGGCTGCCGCTCATTCCGGCAATGACTCCGGTCTTCTCCAGCGGCCCCCCTGAAAGCCGCGCCATGATAAGGTCGCGCTTCGGCGCCAGGACGTTTTTCAACACGCCTAGAATCTCGACTTGGAATTCTTCAATCTGCTCACCCTGAAAAATCGTACGACCGACACCCTTCAGTCCAGGCTTGATATCCTTCAGGGGGAAGAGTTCCGTGTTGTTCTGGCACCAAGCGAGCGGAGCCAGTGCTAAAACGAGTGTGAATGCAACGAGAGTCTTTCGAAATGACATAGTCTTTGAAACCAGCTCCCAATTATGCGGGCATGTTTTTAGTCTATGGGGAAAGCGCAGGCTCGTCAAGCAAGGTGGCCCGGGCATTCCTTCGTTCTGCGCCGCCCGGCACGGATGTAGGGGCGGTTCGCGGATCGCCCCTACTAGCCGACACATTGTCCTTGTCAGGCCTCGGCTTCCCACTCGAATCTTAGATACGTTTTGCACAGAATACGCTGTACGTACTCCATTTTGCGTCCAATTCGTGCTAATTTGCGCGCAAAACACGCAGAATTTGCTGCATTAAAAACAGTGACTTCCTTTGTTTTCAAGTAGTTCTTAGCTTCGTTCCCACGATTTTCCATTTCTTGTAGAGCGCTGCTTTTCCCTCCTGCCGGAGTCACCTGGGCCTCGGCGCGTCCTGGCGCCTGGCTAGGACAATTTGTCTCAAGAATGACCACAATTATAGGCTATCATAGGTCCGGAAAGCTGTCAAGTGGAAAATGTGACTTTGGGATGGTTGTTGTAAACTTTCCCACCTCAATTCCGTCTTGATGGAATGAGGAGCGAAGATGGGGCAGAATGGGCAAGCCGCTATGATGATTCCGGCCCAAGAAAGGGTTGGCCTCGGCATGTTCGCACTGGACGACTTTACGCCCCTTGTCCAGGCACACCAGCAACGCATCTATCGAGTACTTCTGGGCATAGTTCGCGACCCCGACGCGGCACAGACTCTGACGCAGGAGTGCTTTCTGAAAGCGTACCGGAAGCGCGCTAGTTTCAGGGGCGAGGCGAATGTGGGGGTGTGGCTGCTGAAAATAGCGGTGAACCTGGCCCGCGATCACCGGCGCAGCCGTCTGAGGGAGTTTTGGGACCGGTTGAGGTCATCATCCGCGGAAGTCGGGGAGTTCGGGCAGAGCTTGGCGGACCCTCAGGCTTCTCCGGAGCGTGTCATTCTGGGGCGCGAAGAGGTGGCCGGCGTCTGGGCGGCGGTTCGAAAGCTTTCCGCGCAACAGCGCGCGGTCTTTGTGCTGCGCTTTGTGGAGGAGATGAGCCTGGAAGAAATCGCGGAGGCGACTTCCTTGAAGCTGGGGACTGTGAAGACACATCTGTTCCGAGCCGTCCATGCAGTTCGGCAGCAGTGCAAGCGAAGGAACGTATGAAGACGGCGTAGGGGCGGCCCTTGTGGCCGCCCTGGGGCAACCACAAGGTGCCCCTACGACGAAGGGAGGCAACGTCCGTGAACAGCCATCTTAGTGAAGATCAGATTGCCGAGTGGGCGCTTGGCGCCAGTGATGAATACGTCCTTGGCCATCTCGAAACCTGCGCTGCGTGCTCTCGCGAGGCGGAAGAGTTGCGCAGCGCTTTGGCCGGTTTTCGGGATGCCGTTCATACGACCGCCCGGCGCGATGCGAGTTTCTGGAAGAACCAACAGCTCGCTGTGAGCGAAAGCCTCTCGACAGAAGATTGGTATCCGCTGCACTGGGGGTGGGTCGTGGCCATGGTGGCGGTTTTGATTACCGCCATCCTTCTGGCTCGCACTCCCAACGTTCCGAAGAACTACCCCAGCGAGGACGCGGACAACGCTTTGCTCCAGGCGGTTCAAGGAGACCTCAACCGCGATGTGCCGCAGGCGCTGGCCCCCGCAGTGCTGATCGCCGAGGAACGAAATGAAATCCTGAGCAAAAGGAGATTAACGAAATGAAAACAACTGTCGCAAGCGTGGCATTGGCAATCGTGTTTTGCGGATTCGCCGTTGCGCAGGGGCCGCCTGCGGCCCAGCCGTCGCCGCCTCGGGACCAAGGGTATACCGTCGAAGTAGGCCCCCCCATGGAGGGCCACGTCTTTCGCGGCTCCAACGGCCCATTCGTCCGCGTTGTTGGTCCCCCAAAATGGTGGAAGAACTCGGCCCTGATGAAGCAAATCGGCGTCAGCGATGATCAGGTCACAAGGATCGAGAAGATCTTCCAGGACCACCGCCTGCAACTCATCGATCTGCACGCGGCCCTCGAGAAGCAGGAAGCAATTCTCGATCCGTTGGTTGATGCTGATCAGCCCGACCAGACGGAAGTGGTCGCTCAGATTGATAAGGTCGCCCAGGCAAGAGCCGCCCTGGAAAAGTCGGATGCCATGATGCTCCTTGCGATTCGCCGAGTCCTCACGGTAGATCAGTGGAAGAAGATTCGGGAAAATCCGGGCTTCACCACGTTCCACTTAGGGCCTGAGACGAGGGCTCCTATGCCTGGGCCGGTCGCGCCCACGCCTCCCGCCATGCCTCCGCCGCGTGAGTAGGCCGGACTGGATGCGTGGCGCGGGCGTCTCGCCCGCGGTGGCGGGAGCGTCCCGCTCCCGCACGCGGGCAGGATGCCCGCGCGACAGCGGGCGAGACGCCCGCGCCACAGCTTGCGACCCGCACGGCACCGGCTGACTTCCATTTCCCACACCTCATTTTCGTTTCACGCCGCGCTTTGCTTGCTCCCAGGTTATAATGGGCGACTCTGATTCGTATCCACGCATCTGTGAAAGATTTGCGTCGAGGCGCGCCATGAAGCTTCGAACGACCTGCTTGCTGATTTTCGGCCTCTTGCTTGCCTCATCTCTGCTCTGCCCGGAGTCCGGGGAACCACAGGGTCCGCGACTCGAGCCCGTTACACCCCATGTGAGCATCTATCACGAAGCGACTAATGTGGCGGTGATCCAACGCAACGGAAAGAGCCTGCTGATTGGGTCGGGCGATGGCACAGTCCTGGCGGCGGCAAAGAAATTAGGGATTAGCCCCATTGACTGGGTGCTCTACACCGACCATCATCGCGACCAGTGCGCCGGCGCGGCCCTGCTGAAGAAGGCAGGAGTAAAGGTTGCCGTGCCTGCCGCCGAGGCGGAATTCTTCAAGCGCGCCGCGGCAATCTGGGAGGGCGCGGACACCCTTCTTTACGACCGCATGGATTTCCGCCCCGACCTGTTTATCCTGCGCAGCTCGGTTGTTCCCGACCGCGAATTGCAAGGGGGGGAGGTGTTTCATTGGGAGGGCCTCGACTTTCAGGTTGTTCCAACCCCCGGCCCAACCGACGGGAGCGTTTCCTACCTTGTGGATGTTGATGGCAAGAAGCTCGCGTTCACCGGCGACCTGATTTTCGGCCCGGGACAGCTTTGGAACTTCTACATGTTGCAGAAGCGTTTCCCGGGGATGCGAGGTGATTACTGGGGATTCGGTGGGGCCGCGCCGGATTTACTCAATAGCCTGGATACGGTCCTTGCCCATGCACCTGACGTGCTGGTTCCGGCGCATGGCGTGGTCATCCGCGACCCCGCCGGGGCGGTTTCGAAGTTGAAGCAGAACCTGCATGCGGCGATGGCCAATTACATGACGCTGGCTGCCTGGCGTCTCTATTTCTCCGGAGATTTCCACGACATTCCCGAGAAGATCACTTTACGGGACAACTCGCATCCCGCCGCAGACCTGGCCGTGCCGATGCTGCTTCCCCTGCCTTTGCCCAAGGCTCCTTCCTGGTTCCATTACGCGGCCTCGACATCCTGGTACGTGCAAGCCGACGATGGAACGATCTTCCTGCTGGACTGCGGGTTCAAGTCGCCGGTGCTCGAAACCCTCGCCCGGCTGAAGAAAGAAGGGACCATCAAAGGGATCGACGGCATCTGGATCACCCATTATCACGATGACCACGATCAATCGATCAATGAAGTGCGGCGTGAATATGGTGCGAAGTTCTACGTGCAGAAGGAACTTCAGGATGTCCTCGAGAATCCCTATGCCTACTCCATGCCCGCTTTGACGCCCGAGTGCATTCACGTGGATCATGCCCTGGCGGAAGGCGAAGTCATCAATTGGAAAGGCTACAAGATGACGGGATACTATTTCCCCGGGCAGACGATCTACCATGACGGGCTGCTCATTGAGCGCGACGGCACTCGCCTTTTCATGACCGGCGACTCGTTTGCCGACTTCGGCATCGACGACTATTGCAGCTACAACCGCAATTTCCTTGGGAAAGACGAGCCGGGCTACGAGCAATGCTTCCGGCTGCTCCTGAAGTTGAAGCCGGACTTGCTGGTTGCGTCGCACTGGGGCCCCCAACCTTATTCGGACGAGTATATGCAGAAAGGGCTTAAATTGCTCGAGGAACGCCGGGAGCTCTTTTCCAAGTTGTTTCCCTGGGACGACCCGAATTTCGGCCTGGATCCTTCCTGGATTCGCGCGTACCCGTACCGGCAGTTCGTCCTCCCGGGCCAACTGGTGACCATCGAGGCAAGGATCTATAACCATGGCGCAGCCCCGCGCCAAGCGACGGCGGAACTGCGCGCCCCCTCGGGATGGAGAATCCGAGAAGCCGGTCACCTTACCATACCGCCGCATGCCGAGGGGAAGATTCGGCTCACGGCGGTTGCGCCCACGAACCCGCTGAGCCGCCGCGAGGTTCTGGGACTCGCGGTTCATTTTGGGGACCGGAACCTTGGGGAAGTCGCGGAAGCCTTAGTGGATTACCTGGAGTAACCGGAAAACCTGTCATGCTGAGCCCTTCGCTGTCACCCTGAGCGAAGCGAAGGGTCTGCAGTTTGTCCGCTCAGGGTAAACTGCGCGAAGCGTCTCTGCAGTTATTCGCGGGCAAACGCAACTGCAGTGATCCTTCGCTACGCTCAGGATGACAATCCGATGAGCTTTGGACGTTAGAGACCTCTGATTCAGCCATTGGAAAGGGCGGAACCAACCATGGGATATGCACTCGTAATGCTCGCGGGGATTCTGCAAGGCGCCTTCATGCTGCCCATGAAGCCCCTGAGGAAATGGGCGTGGGAGAACACTTGGTTTGTCTATTGCACGGCAGGTTACCTAGTTTTTCCCTGGCTCTTTGTGCTCTTGACCATCCCCCATCCTCTGACCGTACTGGCCACCACCTCCCTGCGCTCTCTGCTCTTGGTGGAAGTGTTTGGGCTCGGATGGGGCGTCGGATCTCTCACCTTTGGTCTGGGTGTGTCGCGGTTAGGTATGGCGTTGGGATTTACGATCATCATCGGCCTCGCGGCAACTGCCGGAGCGCTGATTCCCATGGTCGTGCTATCTCCTGAGAAGTTGACCCAGCCGCAAGGCTTAATGACGCTCTGCTCCTTGGCGTTGGTTCTGATCGGTCTTGCTCTCGGCGCCTGGGGAGGAAAGCTCCGTGCGCCGGCGAAAAAGGCCGCCGAAGGCTCCGGCACCTCGGGTCTTGAGGTCCACGGCTCATTTGGCGTCGGCCTGGCAATCTGCATCGCCTCAGGTCTGCTCTCCGCCTCCGCGAACCTTGGCTTCACCTTTGGCGCGGAATACCAGCGCAGAGCCATCGAGCAGGGCGCGGCGCCGACCATGGCCGGCAACGCGCTCTGGGCCCCGCTGACTTTGCCGCTCTTTTTTTGCAGCGCCGGCTACTGCGTTTGGTTGATGAAGAAGAACCGGACCGGCAGGCTGCTCGTCCTGGAGGGAACGCGACACTATTGGCCTCTGGCGACTTTAATGGGATTCATGTGGATCGGCGGCTTTGCCGTTTACGCGCCCGGCGCGCGGCTCCTCGGGTCTCTGGGGACCTCGGTGGGCTGGGCGGTGATGATGTCGACCATGGTTATTACCGCGAACGTCCTGGGATTCATAACAGGAGAATGGAAGGGCGCGAGCCGCAAGGCGTTCGGCTTTGCGGTCGCAGGTGTGACCATGCTGATCCTGGCTATCTGTGTGGTGGGCTACGCGAACCATTTGTGACGAGTGGTGCGGGCGCGAGAGGCGCGAAGAAATCGGCTCACCACTGAGACACAGAGACATAGAGAAGCGAAAATGAAAGCCCTTCTCAGTGCCTCGGTGGTCAACTTTTTCATGCGTTCGGACGTCGGTCCGCCTTGGACGGGAGGGAATTGTGAAACGTCTTTGGTGTCTGGCTGTACTGGTGTTCTTGGGCGGGGCTGTTCTGCAGGCGCAACAGAAAAAGCCTCTGACCGTCGAACTGATAACCCATCCGCAAGGGCTGATGGGGCCGGGCTTGGCCCGCGTGGAATGGCGTCCTGGAAGCCATGAGATCAGCTACCTTAAGCGTCAAGGTTTTGGACGAGGCGCCAGCGGGGGCGGCACCATCTACCTCTACGACATCGCCAGCGGCAAGGAGAGCGTGCTGCTTGCGCCTCCCAGCGAAACAGCGCCCGGCGAACGGCCCAATCTATCTTCATACCAATGGTCGCCGAGCGGCGACGCGCTGCTGTTTGAGGGTGAAACGGAGATCTGGATTTATAACCTCGCGACGGCTCAAATGAAGTCGCTTCTCAAATCCTCCGCGCCCCTCGAGCACGCCTCGCTTTCTCCCACCGGCGAGCGCCTGGCATTCGTTGAGGAGAACAACCTCTTCGTGCTCGATGTCAAAACGGGACATCGAGAGAGGCTCACGAATGACGGCAACGACCATGTGATGAACGGCAAGTTCGATTGGGTTTATGAGGAAGAGCTCTCCAATCGCGCCACGGGTCAGGCGTACGAGTGGTCGCCGGATGGGAAGAAGATTGCCTACCTTCGTCTCGACGACGCGCCCGTGCCGCAATACCCGCTCACGCATTACTTGTCCGACCACGTGGACCTCACCGAAGAGCGCTTCCCTCAATCGGGTGACCCCAATCCTGCTCCCTCGTTCCATGTGGTTTCCCTGGAGGGCAGCAGGCCCCAGACCTGGACAGCGAGCGTGCCCAAATCCGTCGAATACTTCGGCCCTTCGTTTTCCTGGACGCCGGACTCGAAGGCCGTGGCGTTCCTCACCCTGAATCGCGCCCAGGACGAGATGCAAGCCCACCTTTGGGATGCCGCGGCGGGCAGCGATCGCGTACTGCTCACGGAAAAAGATGCGACTTGGATCAATTCCCTTGATCCGCCGCACTTCCTCGCGGACAACCAGAGATTCCTCTGGCTCTCAGAACGAGACAGCTGGCTGCACCTCTATCTCTACGGCATCGATGGAGCGCTTCAGAAGCAGCTCACGCACGGCGACTGGATGATCGATCGGCCGGTCTTTTCAAACACTGCCACGATTGGCGTGGATGAGAAGGGCGGCTGGGCTTACTTCGCGGCCACCACGCCCGATCCCCGCGAGCGCCATGTCTACCGCGTGAGGATCGCGGGCGGCAGTTCGCAGCCTCTTACGCCGCAGCCCGGCTCGCACGGACTTGACCTTTCACCGGACGGCCAGTACCTGCTCGACCAATTCTCCTCTCTCAACGATCCGCCGGAAACCCGGCTGCTCAAGGCGGACGGCTCACCCGTCGCCACGCTGAACAAGCAGACTTCCCATCTCGATGAATATGCGCTGGGCAAAACGGAACTGGTGGAAGTGAAAGCTTCCGACGGCGCCACTCTTTACGCCCGCCTGGTGAAGCCTCCGGACTTCGACCCGGCGAAGAAATACCCCGTGATCATTGATGTGTACGGCGGCCCGCACGTTCAGGTGATCCAGAACCGTTGGGGATTGACTTCCTTGAGCGACCACCTCTATGCGGAACAGGGCTTCCTGATCTGGTCGCTCGATAACCGCGGCTCCTGGGGACGAGGGCATGCCTGGGAATCCAAGGTCTTCAAGAACCTTGGACACTACGAGCTCGAAGACCAGCTCGCCGGTGTGGCTTACCTGAAGGCTCTGCCCTACGTCGATCCTGCCCGCATCGGAATCACGGGTTGGTCATACGGCGGCTTCATGACGCTTTACGCGCTCACTCATGCGCCCGAAGTGTTCAAGTGCGGCGCGGCGGGCGGCTCCGTGACCCATTGGAAGTTTTACGACAGCATTTACACCGAGCGCTACATGCGCACGCCGAGGGAGAATCCGGAGGGGTACAAGACCGCTTCACCCCTGGAGGTTGCCGATAAGCTGAAGGCTAAGCTCCTGCTGATTCACGGCACCGACGACGACAACGTGCACATGCAGAACACTCTGAACTTCGTGGAAGGACTCGTCAAGGCGCGCACGCCTTTCGAGCTTTACATCCAGCCGGGAGAGCGACACGGATTCGGAAGCGAGTCTGCGAGGCTTTACCTCGCCCAACGGATGCTGGAGTTCTTCAAACAAAACCTTTAATGAGTGAATCGAAAACGTGAGGTGGCAGCCCTCTCCCTTGGGGAGAGGGTGTCATACGACGGCGCTTTCTCCAGCCGTCGCGTGACGGGTGAGGGGTTCCTTCCGTTCATGGACACCCGTATGATATTCCTAAAGTACATAATAGACGGGTGTTAAGCCAATATCTGCAAGACTGCTGAGGCCGGTTTCACGCAAAGCCGCAAAGCACGCAAAAGTCGCAAAGAAGAACGCGCCCTTCGTTTTGCGTCTCTTTGCGCCTTCGTGTGAGGCGTTTTGTTCTTCATTTCATTCTTATGGTTGCGGCGGGCTGCCTTGTAAGCTCTGGCGCAAGAAACCCAGCACCTTGGGAATGGCGTCCAGCGAGGATTGCGCGTCGCCCTCGGCGTTCCCGCCCAGGTTCTGCTCTCGTCCCGAGGTGGGGTTCACGACCCTGCCGTGCCATGTCGGGACGATTTCGGGCCGGCCCGCCCGGTGCCCCGAGTGAGCGTATTTCAGGTGTTCGACCGCATACGGGAAATGAGATTGTTTCAGCCGGGTCACCACCTCGTTGGCCATCGTCGACGACGGCCATACCCCGTCGTCTTCTCCTGAGATCAACAATACCGGCCCACGCGTGTGCTCGACGGCGATCGCAGCGCTCATCATGGCCGTGGGGTTATGCAGAAGGCGCGGAAACACAAACGAGAGCGGTTGTCCCCTCCAAGTCCAGGCATACGGGACATGGGTATTACCGCAGCAGGCCGCGATGCGCACGTTCGTCGGCTTCATGGACCATACCAGGCCCATCGCGGAGACACCTCGATACGAGCCCTTCGCGGGAGCTTGAAGCGAGGTGTCGACCACACCTTGCCCGTCCGCGACAAACTCCGCCCGGGACGCCTAGGCATGGTTTTCGCCATCCGCGAGTTCCGCCTGAATGGAAACGCGCTGGTTGGGTTGCAACCCCGTGGCGCGGACGGCCGGCGATTCGTCCACCAATGCCTTATTGGGATTGACCTCCAGGGTTTGAGCGAAGGCCGCAACGACACCGCTTGTCCCGAGGAATGCGGCCAGAACAAGTTTTTGTAGCATGAACCTCCAATCCAGAGACACGGAGCGGTCGAGCCGGCGCTGGATCTCAGCCTTCACTCTTGTCTTCCTGCTCCCATTTTCATCGTCCTCCGCGGCAGGAGCGAGCGCAGTCTATCATACTTCCCGTGGCGCGTCCTGCTGGGGATTCGTGCAGGAGCACGGCGGGCACGCCGTGGCAGTACGGGCACGCCATGGCGTGCCCCTACGACGAATCTTGTCACGGCGGCGGAGCCGCTCGCGGCGATGTTATACTTTCCCCGTGAGTTTCTACCGCAATCTGCGACGTACGCTGCGGGTGCTGGGCAAGAATCCCGGCTTCCTGTGTGTGGCGGTGCTGTCACTGGCGCTGGGAATCGGCGCCAACACCGCCATCTTCTCACTCCTCGATGCGCTGCTTTTACGCGACCTCCCTGTCCGGCACCCAGAGAGTCTTGTGGAGCTTTCGGTGGTCCGCCGAGGCAGCAAAATCATGTTCTCGTTTCCGATGTTCCGCGAGATTGAGCGCGGACAAAAGGTTTTTTCGGGCCTGATTGGCTGGAGTTTCGGCGCGGCGACCAATGTCGAGATCAATGGTGTGCTCTCGCAGGCGGAGGTGCGCTCGGTCACCGGGAATTATTACTCCGAGTTAGGCGCGACACCCCTTCTGGGACGACTGCTGGCGCCGGAAGATGTGAACCTTGCAGGGGCCGGGACCTCGCCGGTGGCTGTGCTCAGCTATGACTTTTGGCAACGTCGCTTCGGTGGGGCTTCGGACGTTGTGGCAAAACAGATGGCGATCGACGGGCAGCCCTTCACCATCATCGGCGTGTCGAGGAGGTGGTTTACAGGAATGACCACCGGTGAGGCGCCGGACATTACGACCCCGATGAAGGCTACCGACAATCGCGCCATGCTGTGGGTGTTCATTACCGGTCGTCTGAAGGACCGTGTCACCGTCGCGCAGGCGCGAGCCCAACTGCAATCGTTCTGGCCGGAGGTGCTGCGCAGGACAGCTTCGACCGACACACCCGGCCTGCGCCGCCAACTCTTCTTCTCAATGGGCTTGGATGTGTCCCCCGCCGCCACCGGTGTGAACGCTTCGTTGAGGTCCCACTTCACGCGTCCGCTCTACGTGCTGATGGGCATTGTGGGACTAATCCTCCTGGTCGCCTGCGTGAATCTGGCCAGCCTGATGTTGGCGCGCGCCGCCACGCGCAGCCACGAAATGAGCGTGCGCATGGCGCTGGGTGCAAATCGGTGGACGCTCGCCCGCCAGGTATTGACGGAGAGCCTGGCGCTTTCCGCTTTGGGCGCGATGCTGGGGCTTGCCTTTGCTTACTGGGGGAGCCGCCTACTCGTCACGTTTCTGACCGAGGGGTACCTCACACCGGTCGTCCTCGATCTCCGGCCTGACTACCGCGTGCTCTCAGTGACTGCGCTCGTGGCCCTGGTGACTGGAATCCTTTTCAGCTTGGCGCCCGCATGGCGCGCGTCGCGCGAAGATCCCGCTTCCGTGATTCAGCAGAATGCGCGCAGCCTGGCAGGTGGCACAGGGAAGCTGGGCAAGGCGCTCATCGTTGCGCAGGTGGCCCTCTCGCTTGTAGTTCTGCTGGGGGCGGGCCTGCTGGTACGAAGTTTTCGGAAGTTGTGTTCCGCTAACCTTGGCTTCGAGAGAGAAAGTGTGCTTCAAGTTGACCTCTATCCCCGGCCGGGCGGTTACAAGGACTTGGACATCAGCGCTTACCACCGACAACTGATTGCGGGGACTTCTCGCCTGCCGGGCATACGTTCTCTTGCCTTTTCGGACGTCTCCCTCGGTAGCGACCGAAGCTGGCAGGACACGGCTTCGGCGATGTCAGATACCTCCGGCCCAGGCGCTGGAGTGGCGACGGCCGCGGCGATGGTCTCGCCCGGTTTCTTTCGCACGCTCGGCATCAGCCTGCTTCGCGGGCGGGACTTTGGTTGGAGCGATGACGAGCACCACCCCCACGTCGCCATCATCAGCAGCGCTCTTGCCGGGCGCCTGTTTCCCTCGAGCAATGGTCTTGGCCAGCGCATTCGCTTCGGCTTCATGCCCGAACTTCAGAACCTCGAGGTCGTAGGGATCGCAAGCAATTCGCGACTCTTCGATCTCCACAACGCAGCCGCTTCGGTTGTCTACGTTCCCTGCTTTCAATATCCACAGTGGACTCAAGAGGGCCATCTGTTCGTGCGCACCGGCGAGGCTCCTGAAGCGATCGCTCGGTCACTTGGACACGAAATCGAGTCGCTTGGGCACGAGTATGCCGAGAGCACCAAGACGATCGCGCAGGAGGTCAGCCAGACGCTGGTGGAGGAGCGGGTTATTGCCATGCTATCGAGTTTCTTCGGAGCGTTGGCGCTCCTGCTGGCTTCGATCGGTTTGTACGGGCTGATGTCCTACACCGTTACCCGGCGTACGCGTGAAATCGGGATTCGCATGACGCTGGGCGCAAGGCCGGCCGCGGTTCTTGGCGGCGTCCTGCGAGAAGTGCTGGCGCTGGTTCTGATGGGATTAGCGCTGGGCGTTCCGTGCGCGCTGGCCGCCAGCCGCCTCCTGGCCAGCATGCTTTTCGGGCTCTCGCCGCACGACTTGGGCACTCTCGCCGGCGTCGCGCTTCTGCTCGTCGTGGTGGCGCTGGTCGCCGGCTACCTGCCGGCGCGCCGGGCTTCACACATCGATCCGATGACTGCGGCACGCAGCGAGTAGGGTAGAGAGAGCAAAGGCCGCCAGGGCGGACGATGATGCTGTGCTCGTAATACGCTTGTAACTCCGACCGTGTATCCTTCCGTTGTAGTCATGGCTCGCAGAGGCCAGGTTTTCCTACCGGTTCCAGCGTCAAACCTGAGGTGAGTTTTGAGCGGAATGGGCTCTCAACACCGCCGCTTGGAGGAAACTTGCGGTGACGGCGCCTGTGTGTCCGATGCGGGGTTGACATCCGGCTTGACCCCATGTAGTCTGTGCACCAATTTTGACCGATCACCTCAGGAGAACTGGCTGTGATCACACTCTCGAGGAATCGAATCTTGATGGTCCCGGTTGGAGATGATGCACATGCGAACCAAACGCTCGAAGCAGTCGCGATTTCGGTCTACTGTGTTGTCAGTTGCGCTCCCCGTTTTGGTTTGGGGTTCCCTTTCTGGTAATCCATCCAAACTTGCCTCATCTGTTGCGATTTGCGCTATCCACTTCTATCAGACCTCAATTCACCCTGTCTCATCGAGGTTCTTTCGATGTCGGTTGCAACCGACGTGCTCTGCTTTCGCCCTTGATGCGTTCAGAAGACGCTCCTTTGTTGACGCTATTGGAGCCGTCGCCCAGCGCCTGGTGGTCTGCTCGACCACTCGTTCCCCGTTGCACCCTGGGGTGGGCCAGACAACCTCCACACTGTTGGTTGGCACGGTCCTGCAGGCGAGGAACCCCGACGCGGCATGCTCAGCCTGTTGTGCGAGTATGGGATTTGTCACGTTTCTCATCATTGGGGCCTTCGTGTTAAGCATCGTCCTCCTTGTATGGGTGGCCAAGGACGCGAAGAGCCGAGGCGTGGATAGCCCAATATTGTGGATGGTTCTTGTCTTTTGTACAAATGTGATTGGGCTAGTAATATACCTATCTACTCGGCCGCCAGGAGATCTGGTCAAATGCGAGAAATGTCCGAATAACAAATTGCAGTACGCTAAAGCGTGTCCGCACTGTGGCCACCCGGACAGCAGAGTACAAGCCTGACGAGAGGGGCTACCAGAGGGGGCTGTTGGGCGTGGTGGATGTTGCCAGCGCTTGAATTCCGGAACCACGCCGCGTCTTGTCGTTACATCCAGTTCCCATCATTCTGCTCCACGCGGATTACCGGCGAATTCCACGCGGCTTTAGGAAGCTCGAGCCCGGCCTAGTTTGGTTGCTGTTGGTCCCTTCTTTCAATGTTGTATGGAGCTCCTTTGTGGCGCGGATCGGACAGTTTTGAACTCCGGCGTTGCGGTATAATCCCTACGAGGAAAACGAACTATGTCGTATAGAACTAGAATCCCCTACGTTGTTTTAGCGGTTGCCCTCTCTCTCGTTCCCCGCTCGATCTCCACCTCGCAAACGACGGGGGATGATCTGGTGAACCACCTCTGGAAAGCCTCGTGGATCACGCATCCCGAGGGGCCGCAGCGGGAGTTCGGGGTTTTTCATTTCCGCAAGACCCTCACACTGGACTCCGTTCCGCAGCGCTTTGTGATCCATGTGAGCGGCGACAACCGCTATGAGCTCTTCGTGAATGGCGAACGCGTGCTGGCCGGTCCGGCGCGCGGCGATCTGGACCACTGGCGTTACGAGACCCTCGACATTGCTCCGCACCTTGCAGCGGGTCGAAACGTTCTGTCCGCCGTAGTGTGGAACTTCGCGGAACTGGCGCCTCAGGCGCAGATGATGAACGAAACCGGGTTCATCGTTCAAGGTGACGGCAGCGCGGAAGAGATCGTGAACACCGGGCAATCCTGGAAGGCCTTCAAAAACCAGGCCGTGCGCATGATCCGCCTGGACGCGTATAAAATCGGCGGATATCTGGTGACAGGCCCGGGTGAAGAGGTGGACGGAGCGAAATACCCGTGGGGATGGGAAACCAAGGATTTTGACGACTCCAATTGGGTGGCGGCAAAGCAGCTCACCGAAGGCGGTCCGCGCGGAATCAAGGACACTCCTTCGCGCTGGATGCTGATTCCGCGAACCATTCCCTTAATGGAAGACAAACTCGAGAGATTCTCTCGAGTGGCCCGCTCGAGCGGGGTCGAACCCCCAGCGGAATTCATCCAGGGCGCAAGTCCCGTCACCGTGCCGGCGAATTCAAAGGCCTCGCTGCTCTTCGATCAAAGTTACCTGACTACCGGGTATCCGGAGCTGGTTACCAGCGGGGGGCGGGGCGCGAACCTCAAGCTGACCTATGCCGAGGCGCTTTACAAGGGGCGTGAAAAAGGCAATCGGAACGACATCGAGGGCAAGGAGATCCGCGGCATCGAGGACCGATTCCATCCGGACGGCGGCCAGCACCGGATGTTCCGGCCACTCTGGTGGCGAACTTTCCGATACGTGCAACTGGATGTCGAGACCGGTGATGACCCGCTGGTGATTGAAGACTTAAGGTCGCGCTTCACCGCCTACCCCTTCCAAATGAAAGCCAGCTTCGAGAGCGACGATGCCGAACTTGCAAAAATTTGGCAGGTGGGCTGGCACACGGCGCGGCTCTGCGCGCACGAGACCTATATGGACTGCCCGTATTGGGAACAACTTCAATATGGCGGCGACACGCGCATTCAGGCGCTCATTTCGCTTTACATGACCGGCGACGACCGTCTGGTGAAGAACGCCATCGAATCGCTGGACGAATCACGCACACCTGAAGGCTTGACCCAAAGCCGCTATCCGTCGTTTTTGCCGCAATACATCCCGCCGTTCTCGCTCTTCTGGATCGGCATGATGCACGACCTTTGGTGGTACCACGGCGATGTGGAATTCTTGCGGGGTTACTTGCAGGGTGTCCGCGGCGCGCTGAGCTGGTTCGAGCATGGACTCACGCCTTCGGGATTGCTGGGGCGCCTGGAATGGTGGAATTTCGTGGATTGGCCGCCGCAATTTGACGACGGCGTGCCCGCACAGGAAAGCAACGGACAGTCCTCCATGCTCAGCCTGCAATTCGCCGCCGGGCTGCGCAATGCTGCGGACCTCGAAGACTCTTATGGCAGCAAGGAGCAGGCGGCTCACGACCGGGCGCTTGCTTCGAAGATTGCTGCGGCAGTTTACCGAAGCTGCTGGGACCCGGCGCGAAAGCTTCTGGCCGACACCCCTGCACACAAAGTATTCAGCCAGCACGCCAATATTTTGGGAGTGCTCGAGGACTCAATTCCCGCCGCCGAGCAACGGGCGGTGATGAACACCGTGTTGGCGGATTCCAGCCTGATCCAAGCTACTTACTACTTCCGTTTTTACCTCTTCCGGGCCATGAGAAAAGTGGGCTTGGGAGACGAGTACATTGCCCAATTGCGCCCCTGGCGCGAGATGCTGGCGCTTGGCCTGACCACCTGGGCTGAGAATCCCGAGCCCACGCGCTCTGATTGCCATGCCTGGAGCGCTCACCCTAACTTCGACTTGCTGGCCACGGTTGCCGGTATCGAATCGGCGGCGCCCGGCTTCCGCGAGGTTGCCATTCAACCCCACCTGGGGCCGCTGCGGCAGCTTAAGGCCACCTTGCCTCACCCGGCTGGGGAGATCGTTGTGTCCTACCAAAGAAAAGGGCAAGGATTGGCCGCGGACGTGACTTTGCCCGGGAAGCTTTCGGGTTGGTTTTACTGGAATGGGAAGAAGGCTGCGCTGCACCCCGGGCAGCAACATCTCGAGCAGTGACGAGTGAGACGTGACGAGGATAAGGTGATCGGGTGAACGGAGGATTCGTGGTGCGGGCGTCCCGGCCGCAGTGGCGCGGGCATCTTGCCCGCGCGGGAGCGGGACGCTCCCGCGACGGCGGGAGAGACGCCCGCACCACATCACCCGATCAAGGAGGGCTGCTATGTGGATACTCAGGAACACGTCAAAGCCTTTGCGCCGGATTCTACTGTTGCTGTTGGTGCTGCTGGTCTGGGCCGCGCGCGGGCGTTTGGCTTGGCTGAAGGAGGGTGCCATGACCGTGAGCGTGGGTCCTGCGCAAGCGGATGTGGTCGGCACGGATAATGTCGCCTTACAAAAAGCGGTTGACCGCGTGGCTGCTGCCGGTGGTGGAATCGTTCTGATCAAGGCTGGAACTTACACGCTCAATAACTCCCTCCGGCTTGCCAGCCATATCACCCTGAGGGGCGAAGGGCCGGAAAAGACCATATTGAAAAAAGCGGCGGGAATCAAAAGCAAACTAGCGCTGGACGCCGACTACGGAGAGTTCGTCGCCACGGTTGAAGACGCGCACGATTTTGCGCCCGGCATGGGGGTCACGATTCTCGACAAGGTCTCGCCTTCCGGCTGGACACCCAGCGTGCGCACCATCGTCCGCGTCGAGGGCCAGACGCTTTACTTTGATAAGTTCCTGCACATGGACTATTCCGTCGCCAACGGCGGCGTGGTTTTCAACACCTTTCCGCTCATTGCCGGATATGAGGTTGAGGACGTGCGCGTTGAAGAATTGACAGCGGATGGGAGCCGGGCGACGAGCTTGGTGCTGGACGGCTGCCAGGCCGGGGCCGTCTATTTCTTCCATTCACAGCGCCTGACCATCCGGAACTGCGTGGCGCGTGATTTTCCCGGTGATGGTATCAGCACGCAATTCGTGGAAGATCCTGTGGTGGAAAACTGCGAGGCTTATAGGAATGCAGCGTTGGGCATCCACCTGGGGACCGGCGCGCTGCGCGGCCTGGTCCGCTTTAACCGCGCCCATGATAACGGCGAAGATGGCCTGTACCTTTGCTGGAGGGTCCAGCACGCGCGTTACGAAATGAACCAATCCTGGAACAACGGTCAGGATGGAATCTCCCTCGGGCACAAGGACACTGACAACGTCTTCTTCAAAAATGTGGTGTCCGGCAACGGACGCGCCGGAATCTTCTTCCGCGACGAGTTGGAAAGCAACGCGGCCAGCAGAAACACCTTCAGCGAAAACACCGTGGAAGCGAACGGGCGCCCCGGCGGCACTGGCTACGGGATTCGCATTGAAGGTGCTACTCGCGACCTCAAGTTCTTCTCGAATACCATCCGGGGAACGCGTAAGGGAGATCAGTCGATCCAAACGGTCGGCCTCTACCTCGGTCCGAGGACGGACGGCGTCGTTTTCGCCCGCAATGTCTTCGAGCACAATTTGAATAAGGCCGTGGTGGATGAGTCGCAAGGAACCCACAACGAGTTGCAGGACACGGGGGACTAGCGACCTGCCCATCTGCCGACTGCCTACCTGCCCCGCCTGCCCGCCGGCCTGCCCCTGTACCCCAGGCGATATGAAATCCGGTCGCTGGCCGAGCAGACCAAGCGTGCGATTTCCGGCATGCGCTGGACGGAGAGTCGCGTCGCAGGTCCGGCCACGCTGAACGCTGCAATAACGCCCCCTGTGTGGTCGAAAACCGGACCGCCGACGCCAATCATTCCCTCCATTGTTTCCTCGAGGTCCAGTGCATAGCCCTGCTCGCGGATCCGATCGAGATCCTGCCTCAGGCTCGCCAGATTGGTAAATGTCTTGGAAGTGAAGCAGTGAAAGCCTGAGGTGCGCGCGATTTGGGTCATCAGGCCGCGGGGTTGATACGCCAGGAGTGTTTTGCCGACGCTGCTGCAGTGCAAGGGAGCGGTGTCTCCCAGACGCACGTCGACGCCATCAGGTTGGGGATCGCCGTACGATCCCACCACAATGGCCTGAGTCTCCAAGAGAATTGCCAGGTGGACAGTTTCTTCTGTTTGGACGGCAAGGTCCTCCAGGAAAGGTTGGGCGACCAGTCGATAGTCAAGGCGACTCAGAACCCCAAGGCCCATCCGCAATACCTTGAAGCTGAGTTGGTAACCGCGCGCGCCCGGAACTTCTTCGATATACCCTTCCCTGAGTAAGGTCGCGACCAACCGGTGGACGGTGGGAACGCGGAGGTGCAGGTGACGGCTTAATTCCGTCAGCGTATGAGCCGGCTGCTCCCCCTCCGCCAGAGCTTCCAGAATGTTCAGTGCCTTAACCAGGGACTTGACGTTGTAGACGCGTCCCGCCTCAATGGGTGTGGGTTGAGCTTTTTTCATAGGGTGAGAATTACGGCAGGAGGCGCCCTGATGTCAAGCGGCATGTATGCCCTTTCCAACCTACCTCGACTGGCCATCTGCCCACCTGCCGACCTGCCCAACTGCCCACCTGCCGACCAGCCCATCTGCCCACCTCCCGCCGACAACCTGCTATAATTCACGAGCATGGCCCAAACCAACTCGTCGCCCTCCAACCCGGAACGGCCGAAGCGCTATTTGATTACCGGGGCGAAGGGCTTCATCGGCGCGTGGATTGCCAAGACGCTCGTGGAAAGCGGTAACCCGCCCAGTGTTTTTGACGTTGATCCCGGCTTCGAGCGTCTGAGCGCCATCCTGGGGGACAGTCAGCTCAGAGAGATTAACTTCATTCAGGGAGACGTTACGAAATGCGCCGACCTGGATCGCGCCGTTTCGGAAAATGGAATTACCCATATCTTGCACTTGGCAGGCTTGCAGGTGCCCGGATGCGCTGCTGATCCCCTGCGCGGAGCGATGGTCAATGTCATCGGCACTCTCAATGTTTTCGAAGCAGCGCGGCGGAGACGGGACCTGGTGCGGCGCATAGTTTATGCCAGTTCCGCGGCGGTTTTCGGTCCCGAGGAGTTCTATGGCGGCGAGACGGTTCAGGAGGGCGCACCGTTGCTGCCGGGAACACACTACGGCGTTTTCAAACAGTGTAACGAAGGCAACGCGCGCGTCTACTTCCTGAACGACGGCATCCCGAGTGCGGGCATTCGCCCCTGGGCGGTCTACGGAGTGGGCAGAGACATCGGAATAAGCTCCGGTCCGACGAAAGCTATCAAAGCCGCCGTTTTGCGCCGTCCGTACGTTATCGGCTTCAGCGGCGCCATCGACCTGCAGTACGTTCGGGACACGGCACGAATCTTCATTCGTTGTGCGGAGAGGAATATCCCAGGCGCTAAGGTTTATACCCCGCGGGGAAGCGTGGTGCGCGTGGAAGAATTCATCCACACGCTGGAGCAGCTTATACCGGACGCCCAGGGGCTTATCAAAGCGCAAGGCAATAAACTGCCCATTGCGCCCGACCTCGACGACAGCGCCTTGCGACACGACTTGGGAGAGGACTTGCGCACGCCCCTGGAAGAAGGGATAAAGGAGACGGCGAGCATTTTTGAGCGGCTGGAGCGAGAAGGACGTCTGAAGACCGACGACATTGAACCCTAGGGCGTCCCCAACGACAATGTCGGGGCGGCCCTCGTGGCCGCCCTGGACAAGAACGCGCTACTGGCCCACACACCGGTGGTTTGAATAACGAACGCTTTGAGCCCCGAAGGGGCGAGCTATCACAGCCCAGGCCAGCGGCCTGGGTCGGGAGTCCGCAATACTGGGTTTTGTAAGCCCTGAAGGGGCGTAACAATTCCGAGAGCAAGGCGGAGGTGGCTGCCCGCGAATCTGCGCAACGCTATCTCGCCCCTTCAGGGCTTGCCGCGAGAAAAGGGGTTATGTTCGAGGCCCCAGGCCGTTTGCCTGGGCTGTGATGGGTCGCCCCTTCGGGGCTCATTTTGGGAGTGCTATTTATGCTGAAGACGACCGACAGCTCGAATCCCCAGGAAGCGTCCCGGCTGTTCTTGGCCGGATGTACGGTGCCGTTTGTTCTGGTAACGGCGTTGTTCCTGCTCTGGGGCATTCCGAGCAATATGAACGACATTCTGATCAAGCAGTTCATGAAGTCGTTTGAAATGACACGCCTCAAGGCGGGCCTGATCCAATCGGCTTTCTACATGGGATACTTCCTGCTTTCGATGCCTGCCGCACTGGTGATGCGAAAATACGGGTACAAGGTGGGTCT
>Ga0326727_10007694_pt1 | contig 28155 bp, 28 predicted proteins | sample MB2enrmetagenome_FD_207643 | JGI IMG/M metagenome (GOLD analysis project Ga0326727, IMG submission 207643) | Lab enriched peat soil microbial communities from McLean, Ithaca, NY, United States - MB29MY | ecosystem: Environmental > Terrestrial > Soil > Wetlands > Peat | place: USA: New York...
TCCCGCGCCGAGCGCATCACCGTCGGCGATCCCACGGCAAACTTCAACATGGCTGCCGTCATCAACGAAGGCTCGATGAAAGATATTCTCCGCTACATCGAGATCGGCAAAAAAGATGGACGCCTCATCACCGGCGGCGCGCGTGACACCAAAGCTGGCGACGGCTACTTCATTCAGCCGACCGTGATTGCCGACATCGCGCCCAAGTCCACGCTCGAGCAGGAAGAAATCTTTGGACCGGTGCTGGTAGTGATCAAGTCGCGCAACTTCGACCACGCCCTCGAAATCGCCAACGACACCGAGTTCGGCCTGACCGGCGCCATCTACTCCAGTTCGCGCGAAAAACTCGATCGCGCCGTGCGCGAGTTCCACGTGGGCAATCTCTACCTGAACCGCAAGTGCACCGGAGCGATGGTGGGTGCGCACCCCTTCGGCGGCTTCAATATGTCCGGCACGGATTCGAAGTCGGGAGGACCGGATTATCTCTATCTATTCACGCAAGCGAAAAGCGTAGGCGAGAAGATCGGGTAGGAATTAATTCGCCAGACAAGCAGTAAAAGGATCGTGTTATAGTCTCGGGCTATGCTAGCGAAACGCATTTTACCTCGTTGCATTGTATGTGCCGTTTTGACGGTTTCCCTGGCTGCTCAATCGGTCCATCGCGACATTACGATCGAAGACGATCGCGAGCCCGCGCCTCGGTTTCATGCCAAGACACTCGACGGCCAGCAGTTCACCAACGATTCGACAAAAGGAAAGGTCGTGCTCTTTCAGTTCTGGACGACGTGGTGTCCATACTGCAAGAACGAGGAAACGCTGGTCAACGGCATCACCACCGAATTTGCCGATAAAGGTCTGGTCGTGATCGCGGTTGACGTAGGCGAGTCCAAGAAAGTTGTGCAGCAGTATTTGAAGGAGCATCCGCGCAAGTGTCACATCGTGATGACGGGCGATACCAACCTCGCCGCCATGTACGCCGCGACCCGCTATCCCATCTACGTCGTCGTCGATCGCGATGGCAAAATCGTCGATACGCAACGAGGATCGGGTGGAGAGAGGCGCCTTCGCAGGTCGCTAGCCCGCGCAGGTCTCGAGTCCGGTGTAGAGAAAAAAGACACCGAGTGATTTGATTTGGGAAAAATTCAAAAGGCCGCCCGCGGGCGGCCTTTTGTGATTCGAGCGATAGCGGTCTACTTGCTGATCTTAATTGCTGATGGCCGCGCTCGGCGGCGGTTGCGGGATGGCCGCTGCTGCGGTGGCGGCTGCGGCTTCGTTCAAGATGCGGTGATGAATGGTGAACAGCGCCAATTCCAGCCGGTCCGACACGCCGATCTTGTCGTAGACGTTGCGCAGGTAATTCTTAATCACCTGCTCGGTCGTGCCCAACTGGGTGGCGATTTCCTTGTTCTTGTAGCCCTGCACAATCAGCGCCACGATGCGCAGTTCCTTGGCCGTCAAGCGGTCACGGACGCGCAGCCCGACCATGTCGTTCTCGGTCAGTTCGCTCGGCACTGCCACGTCCTGCACCCAGTTTTCTCCACGGGCGATCTTGCGCACACAGTCCACCAGCGCGGGGCTGGTGACGTTGCGATAAACCACGCCGTGAGCGCCCGCCGCCATGTAACGTTGCGCGCTCTCGCCGGTGTCGGCGAGGACGACGACGCGGGTCTTGTTCTTGTTGGCAGCCAAGAGGACGGTGGTGAAATCGGAATGGAAACCTCCGGCTATGATGAGCACCGCGGCGCGAAATTTGTCGAGCGCCATGAACATTTGCTCGGCAGTTTGCGCCTGGGCCACAATGCGCATCTCGTCTTCTACGGCCAGCACCTTGGCGATGCCAGCGCGGAAAATCGCCTGATTGTCGGCCAGAATAAGTTTCAGCATGGATCGCGCTCCCGGTTAACTGTTGCGAATGAATTCGTAAGAATCGATTACGCAAGCGACGCCCCGGCTGTCTCCGGACTCGGCGCTGGCGTTGGGCTCATCGGTCCGCACCACGCGGCCGCGGCACTGAATCACTACATCGTCCTTGCCGCCCGTTACTTCCGGCGGCAGGGTGATCTCAAACTCCACGGGAGAGCCGACCTCGAGCGAAGCGTCGGCGCGGATGTACACGCCGGCGGCGCTCAGATTCCCGGTCATGCCGCTGCTGGTGTCACCCGCGGTATCTTCCTTATGAATCTTAATCGGCAATTGCAGCGGAAACCTTTTCCCGGTACGTGCTTCGGTCACGACGCCTCCTCTGCTGTCGCTCTGCGCTTCAATCCTAAAGGCAGAAAACCAAGCCAGGAAACCACAAAACTCCCGGCTCAAAGCCTGACGAGCAGCTACCGGCGTTATATCACACGAAATACCCCAAAAGAAGCCCAGATTACCGAAGTAATCCCGGTAGGAACTAGATACCTCCCCAAGCCCAGCGCCGGAAGCAGCCGCCCGGAGCCCAAATTCAGCCCCAACTTGAGGAAAATCCCCGTATTTTGGGGGCCCCGACACCCCTGCGGGCAAGCAAGAAGGCGCGTCGTTCTTGGGGGTAGCAGAGGAGACCGGCGACCCGCGCCGCCTGATCCATCCTCATTTTCACCATAGGGAACTGCTGCGGACGCTCGTTCGGAACTGAGCACTTTTGCACAGACTTCGACATTTCCGAAATGAGAAAGTTTCCCTGCAGAAACATTTTCGAGCGAGAGTCTTGAGTACGTTTCGTCCGGAAATCGTGCCTTTCAATCCGCGCAACCCGCAGCCGCAGAGCGACACCGGGCAAGCGACGGACGATGGGCAAGAGGAATCACAATGCATATTCGTTTCATTCGTACGCTATTGTTCGGGCTGGTCGTGCTGTCGATGTCGGCAGCATCGTTTGCGCAAATTGGCGTGGCCATTAGGATCGGCCCGCCCCCGCTGCCCATCTATGAGCAGCCGCTTTGTCCGGGCGACGGTTTTATCTGGACGCCGGGCTACTGGGCCTACGACTACGACATCAACGATTACTACTGGGTGCCGGGCACCTGGGTGATGGCGCCGGAAATCGGTTTCCTGTGGACTCCAGCCTATTGGGGCTGGGGCGGCGACGGATTTGTTTTCTATGACGGCTACTGGGGTCCGCACGTAGGCTTCTACGGCGGGATCAACTACGGCTTCGGCTATTTCGGTGAAGGTTACGAAGGCGGACGTTGGGACGGCGGACACTTTTTCTATAACCGTTCGGTGAACAACGTGGACATCACCAACATTCACAATGTTTACAACACGACCGTGATCAACCGCAACGAGAACCACGTCAGCTACAACGGCGGCAACGGTGGAATCAACGCGCGTCCAAGGCCTGAAGAGGAGGCGGCGGCGCGTGAGAGACATATCCCGCCGGTAGCGGCGCAAACTCAACATGCGCAGGCGGCCCGAGCCAACCCGCAGCAACGCGCGTCGGCGAATATGGGCAAGCCGGGCACCGCAGCGACACCGCGGCCCGGAGATTTTAACGACCGTGGCGCTGTGCCGGCCAAAGAGGCGGGAGCGCCTTATACTCCAGCCAATCGTGGCGGCGAGAACAACGCTGCTCGACCCAACGCGACCGTCCATCCTCGCGAGCTTCCGCCCCTGGCGCGGAGCACTCCAAATACGGGCAACCCGAAGCTGGACAGGAAGTACCAGCAGCAGCAGGAACAGCAAATCGCGAAGCAACAGCAGGAACGAGACAAACTCCAGCAGAAGCAGGACCAGGAGCATGTGAAGCTGGATAAACAGAAGGCGAGTGACGCGCAAAGGCAGCGGGTGGAACAGCAGCACCAGCAACAGACGCAGCAATTGCAGCAAAAACACCAACAGCAGACGCAGCAGTTGCAGCAGAAAATGCAGCCAGCGAGCCGGGAGCCGGGCAGGAGGTAAGATCGTCCTCGGGCGGGGAAGCCCCTAATCGTTCATTGAACAGGCCTTCATTGGACGAGCGCTGCGGGAACGAGAAGCCGCCGCCGCAACGGCAGGGTTTGGCTTGCATTAAACTGGGATGTAATACTCTGGGCACCCTGAGTTTCGGAGGGTGCCCTTTTTCTTACCCCCGGCAGCCGCCGCGCGCCGCGCGCCAGTGTCTCTGACACGGCAGATGCTTGCCAAATTAAGCCCTATTTGCGCGGCCAGGTCCGGATTCTACAAGCCTGTCACCACACCGGCTGAACTTCACATGGATGAAGGCGTCGCGTTGCAGCGTTCGGAACGCTAGTCGTGGAGAACAACGTTCAGCAGCGAGCTGTGGACTTCCAGGCCGCCGTTGTAGTGAATGAATCCCAATTCCCTGAACCGGTTCATGAAAAAGCTGACCCGCGAGCGAGTGGTGCCGATCATTTCCGCCAGCAACTCCTGACTGATCTTGGGAACGACTGTCTCGGGTTTGCCTTCCTTGCCAAATTGAGCGAGCAGCAAAAGGATCCGGGCCAGCCTCTTTTCGCTCGAATTGAAAAGCTGATCGACCAGATCTTCTTCGTAACGGATGTTCCGCGACAACAAATAGGCCACGAACAGGTCGGACAATTCGTGTTGCCGATGAAGTGTTTCCATCATGGCTTTCTTGTCGATGCACAGAACCACGCAATCCGTCAACGCGGTTGCAGAGTTCATGCGGAGCGTTTGGCCGGCAAGCGAACCTTCGCCGAAAAAGTCTCCCTCACCTAATATGCCGATGGTTGCTTCCTTGCCGGTCTTCGAGACCACGGTGAGTCTCACCTTGCCCGTCTGGATATAAAACACCGCATCGGCGGTATCCCCTTGGGCGAAGATCGATTGCTTCTTCGAGAAAAGCACAGATTTCCTGCCCTCGCCGATGCTTGCGAGGAACGCATGGGGATCGAAATCGCGCCTCTTCTTGGCCGCTAAACTTCGAATTACGGCATTACGCTCGGCTTGGAGCGTCGGGTCGCTTGGAGTCTGGCGGGCGATTTTACTTCCGCCAGGAGAAGCGTTGGGTTGGCGAGCCGGAGCCATACGACCTCCTTCTGCCTATAGGACGATGCTCCTATTTTACCGCCCCTCTGAACACCGTCAATATCGGAACCCGTATCGGAACCCACGGCCCGCCATGCGCTGGATCGATCCAAATCAGGGAAAGCCCCTCTTGAGTGGAGATCGTGTTTGATGGCAAACGAAGTGATCCATTTTGCACAGTATTACTAGAGCAAGGGAGCGAATCTACTTGTGTCTCAAAAGGGCAGTTTGCCCGCCACACCAGACGGCCTGACCAGGCCGGCACAGACACGGGTTGCCCGGTCGTCCGGGTGGTGACAGAAATGGAGCTTGTCCATGAGAAAAATAATGTTCGTATTTGCGATGTTGAGTCTCGGCACGCTGTGCTGGGCAGCGTCCGCGCTCGAAGAGGCCACCGACCGGCTGAACAACGCGACCAGTGTGATGCACGAAATTATGGGGATGCCTGACAAGGGAATCCCGGAAGAAGTGTTGGAGCACGCAAAGTGCATAGGGGTTATACCGCACATGGTCAAAGGCGGCTTTGTCTTCGGAGCTAAAGGAGGCAAAGGCGTAGCCACCTGCCGCACGGCGAAGGGCTGGAGTGCGCCGGCGTTCATCACGATTTCGGGCGGAAGCTGGGGGCTCCAGATCGGGGTGGAAGCCGTGGATGTGGTAATGATCTTTCAGAACGACAAAGCGATGCAAAGGCTGCTCTCCAGTAATTTCCAAGTTGGAGGGGACGCTTCCGCGGCAGCGGGTCCAGTTGGACGCCATGCCGAGGCCGGTACGGATTGGAAGTTGGATACGGAGATCCTGACCTACTCCCGTGCCAAGGGCGCGTTCGCTGGTCTCACGTTGGAAGGCGCATCGCTCCGTCAAGACAGCGATTCCCGGCACGCGATGTACGGAGACGCCACGACCCGGGCTTTGCTGTTGGGCGAAGTGCCAGTTCCGGCCGCAGCCCAGCCGTTCATTGAGGAAATTCGCCACGCAAAAGCTGAAGCCAGAGCCAACAAACAATAGGGCTTCCGCACTCGACTTGCGGTTGTTCGTCATCCGCCGGCGGTTGCTTGTTCGAGTGGGAGCACAGTCCATCATTTGTTCTCTTGTCCGTTCGCGCGAAGCGGTTCTCGCACGGAACGCTGCATGAGATTCGCATTCGTGTGCTCGCGAATGAGCACAGCAGGTTGATGCGCTTTGGACCGTTTTCGTTGTTCTTCTGATTTTGTGCGCGCTGTGCGGTGGGATTGGAAGACATCCAGCAAGATCGCATGCGGGACACGACTGTGGAACCCCATCCTTGACGAAGAACGTCGAGGATGGGGCACAGGGCGTTTGCGCCTCGGTGTCTCGGATCGTAGACTTTTGCAACGCGAGGCGGTAGAAGTGGGCGGCGGAGCACCTGAATATGGAACGGCTCAACAAGGTGGCATCGAGGCAGACATTGCGGCTCACGCATTACGGCCGCAAGTCGGGAAAGCCATACGAGGTGACGATCTGGTTTGTGGTGGACGGCGCCCGAGTCTTTCTCGGAACGGCGAACGTCAATCGGCAGTGGGTGCGCAACGTGCAGAAAACAACGAAGGTCAGGTTGTCGATCGTAGGCGAGACGTTTGAGGGAGAGGCGCGCTTTCTTGCCGATCGCGCCGAGCATGAACGCGCACATATGATGATTCGGAGAAAATACTGGATGTATTGGCCGGTTCTTGCACTTGGGCGAGTTCTGATGGCCATCGGCCTTCTCCGGGACCGAACTGGAGCGTTCGAGGTGACGTTGAACGGATGACGCTTCAGACCCCAGGCGGCAGGTTAGCCCGGTCTATCCCCATCGTCTGAAACCTGGAGGCTGCCTCGTCCAAGCTCTTTGGCCTTGCAAAACCGCTCACAAGCAGTACAATTCGGGCGACCCAAAGCTGAGAAGGGAGACACCTGTCTAAACGGGACCAGATCACAGCGGAGCCGGTCTGCCTTGTGGTAAGACAGCATGAGGGAGCAGAAAAAGCAGTCGAGATCAATGGCGATATAGGTTCAAAATAATTTTGGAGGAAGCAAGGATGAAATTTTATCGTCTCGCATTTGCCCTTAGTGTAATCAGCGTTGCCATCCTAACCGTAGGGTGCACCTCAACCGAGAATAAGCCGCAGGGGAGCACGTCCGAAACCCCGGCAGCCGCCGCAAAGCCGCAGATTAAGCAACCCATCCTTTACACCGGTCAGGAGGCATTCGGTCTAATGATGGGTCTCGCCATGAAATGGGCGCCGGATGCTGAGCCGGCTCGGATGGAGTCGGTTCTCACCACGGAAACCACCGGCCAGGACGGAAAATCAACCATCTGGCGAGGATACTTTGTCTCGCCCAGTCGCCGTGCCACCAAGACCTTCGTTTGTTCGGGAAGCCGTCAGCCGGATGCGCCGCCGTTCGGAGTTTCACCCGAGGGAGCTGAAGGCGTCTACAACGCCCAATCCGCCAGTCTTGTCTTTTCACACTACCTGCTGAAAACCGATACGGATAAGGCATTCGCGATCGCGCAGCAACACGGGGGCGAAGTCATCCTGAAGAAGGATGCACAGCAGCCCATCATGTACGTGTTGCTCAAGGACAAACAGCAGAGCATACCCGTCTGGTATGTCATTTACGGCACGAGCGAGAAGGACAGGAAGGGCATCGGTGTGATTAACGCGACCACAGGCGCTTTCGTAAGAGCCGGCTAGTGAGAGCGGTGAGAAACGAAAACTAGACCGATCGCGATCGCGATTTTGGCCTCCGTCAGAGGCAGAGTCATCGATGCGGATGGGAAGCCGCGTGCACCAGGTTTAGCGGTTCTCGAGACCCGCTCGTGTGGCACGGGCGCCCTCGCCCGTCCGCGCCTGCGCGACTCGGACGCTGAAGTCCGGTCCGCACCCCGCCAGATCCTGGAGCAACGTGCTCACCACGCTGCCCTTCTCCGTCGCTCCTTCGCGCAAGCCCAACATGATTTTGCGCCCGTCCGCGCCAATGCCGAAGGCCACGATACACCAGCTTCAAAAAACGTGGTAGACGAAATGAGCAAAGAGAATCGCCAGCACCAGGATTGCGATGCCACAAACCCAGAAGAGAAAATGCTCGGTCAACTTTGGGGAGTTGATCTCTTTCTTGTCCATGACTCAAGAATACTCCCTCACCTCGTTGAATGACACTTAGAGCGATTTCACGCTTGCGGAAGAGACTCGACAATCGCCCGGTCGGCACGGCACAAGGTAAAGAATATCGGCGCGCCGCCGATAAGACACAGTGAACCGCAAGAAACCCGATGAAGTGCTGTGCGTACTAGGAACGCCGCAACGCGGAGCCCAGGTTGGAAATGGTCGTCCTCGAATAGGAGCAATGAGTCATGGAGCCTGATTATCCACTGAAAAGAAGCGAACTGCGTTTCCTGATCGAAGCCGGAGCCACCGTCGAGGTAAGCAAGAACGGTCAGACTGTCCATGCAACGACAGTGAACATGAGTCCAAGCGGTGTGCTTCTGAACTTCGAAGAACCGGTTCAGCTCGCGGTGGGTGATCAGGTGATCTGCGAATTCAAAGTCGCACACGAGGCTGACTCACCGCTCCCGTATTGGGGTGTCGGAGACGTCGTCCGCGTAGGGAACAGCAGCGTCGCGGTCCTTCTCAAGGCCGGCGGCTTTTCTCCATTGAAATCCGAAACCGGCGGCGCAACGCCGCGCGGAATCTGAGCCAGTTCCGCGGTGCCTGCGGTCCGCAGGGAAAACCTCATTCGACGAACGGTTCAGAAGAAGCGGGTGACGCCCTCTTCCAGCACCACCACTTTGTCTTTCACGCCGGCCTTCAGCGCTTCGCGCTCCAGCAATTGGAGGGGCTCTTCGATCGGCTCATGCGTCAGGCGGAATGTTCCATAGTGCATGGGGACCATCCAGCGGGACTTCAGATCGAGAAAGGCCTGGGTGGCGTCGGCGGGGCTGGTGTGCACGTTGCGGAATTGCGGCGGATTGTAGGCGCCGATGGGCAGCAGCGCTAGTTCCGGCGACAAGCGGCGTCCGATTTCGCGAAAGCCCGCGAAATACGCGGTGTCTCCCGCGTGGTACACGGAGTGTTTGCCGCTGCGCAGCACGTAGCCGCCGTAGCCCCGGTGCGAATCCTTGATGATGCGCGCTCCCCAATGCCGCGAGGGGACGTGCGTGATGTCGAGCGCGCCGTGGCGATACGTGTTCCACCACTCGAGTTCGACAATCTGTTCGAAGCCCAGATCGGAAACGAGATCGAACAAATGATAGGGGACGACTAACGTGGGCGCAATTCCCGTCTGGCGCCGGGTTTGCCGCGCGATGGTGCGCAGCGACTGCCGATGCAGATGATCGAAGTGAGCGTGCGTTACCAGCACGACATCCATCGGTGGCAGGTCGCGCAAGTTCAATCCGGGCTGGCGCAGGCGCTTTAGAACGAAGAGCCAGCGCGCGAAGTTGGGATCGATGACTACGTTCTGTCCGCCAATTTGCAGGAAAAAGCTGGAATGTCCAATGAAGGTGACGCCGAGTTCGCCGTTCGAAACCAGTTTCGCTTTGTGGGTCTTGCCGGTGCGAGGTGTGACCGCGGAATGCCGCACCAGGCGCGTGAACTGACTGGCTCGCTTGCGCAGAGCCGGATTTTTCAATGAGGACTTCAACATTAATTCGACCAGTATGATTCGCCCACTATGATTCGACCAGTCCGCTCGAAACGCGAACCACTACATTATCGGCTTTATTGGCTCAAGTCTCTAGTGACTTAGATGCTCCGGCGGACGGCATCGGCGCACGGGCGGCGAGATTTGTTTGGGTCGCGTTTCCGGGGTGGATGATTCTCGCAGTGTGAACCATCGTGTTTTCCTTGACCGTTACTTTGCCGGTCATATCTAATCCAAAGTTCAGACGAAATACTCTTGGAGGACTAACGCCGATGCGCGTCGCTTTTCTTGGCATGGGAATCATGGGGCGGTCGATGGCAGCGAACCTGGTCAAAGCCGGACACGAGGTTGCGGTCTGGAATCGCACTGGCGGCAAGGACGTGGAAGGCGCGCGCAGCGCGGCTTCTCCGGCGGATGCGACGCGGGGCGTGGAAGTGGTGTGGATCTGCGTCTCCGATACGAAGGCGGTCGAGGAGGTGCTGTTTGGCCCGGGCGGCGTGGAGCAAGCTCTGGCCGCAGGCATGACTATTGCCGACTCGAGCACAATTTCGCCCTCCGCCACGCGGCGCTTTGCCGAGCGCGTGAAGGCGCATGGCACGGATATTGCCTACGTGGACGCTCCCGTGACCGGCTCGAAGATCGCCGCCGCGGCGGGGACCCTGATTTTTATGGTGGGCGGCGATGACGCTGCCCTGGCTCGCCTGCAGCCGCTTTTTCAGGCGATGGGCAAGCAGGTGTTCCACATGGGCGAAACCGGCAAAGGACAGGCCACGAAGCTGGTCATGAATCTGCAGATTGCGCTCATCTACGAAGGCTTCGCCGAAGCACTCACCCTCGCCGCCAAGCTCGGTGTGGACGTGGAAAAGCTGTTGCCGCTGGTGCAGGCTTCCATGGTGCGTTCGGGAGTGGTGGACTACAAAGCTCCGTTTATTCTGAAGCGCGACTTCTCGCCGAATTTTCCGCTGCGGCTGATGCTGAAAGATATTCGCCTGGCCCTCGATGCGGCCAAGGAATCGCGCGTGCGCCTGCCCGGCCTGGAAGCGGTGGAAGAGGTCTACGACGTAGCAGCCGAGGAAGGGCAGCAGGATCTGGACTACGCGGCAACGCTCACGCTGCTGGAGAAATGGGCGGGTGTGGAAGTGAAAGCCACATCGAAGTAGACTAAGGCGGAACGTCTGAGCCGCCCTAGTCGCCGCCATCATACAAGTTTCTCGACTTCGGGCGTTCTTAAGGGCAGTGGGCTGCAACCCAGCCCCAATCTGCTCCTGCGAGGACGCAATGCATGGTCGACGGGCCGCGTTCATCCTTCTCTTCTTGTCAATCTTTTTCTCGGCAGCCTTTTTTCCCTCCAGCTTTCTTCACGCCGCCGAAATCCGGGGCAAGGTGCTCAGCGCGGCTGGCGGGGAGCCGCTGGCACGGGTGCAGGTCTCGGTGCTCGAAGCGCACGGCGAAGCCGTTACTTCGAATGACGGCAGCTTCGTCATTCAAGGTCTGAGTGCTGGCCATTACACGCTGCGCCTGAACGCGGTTGGGTACCGGCTCATTACGGTTGAGTTTTCCCTCGCGGCTGACGAAGCGGCTAAGGAATTCGACATCACGCTGGTGCCCGATAACTTCCGCCGCACGGAAACAGTCGAAGTGAAAGGTGATATTTTCCAGGGGCCGGATTCGGCGGCGATCAACGAACTCAACCTGACCAGTTCGGAGCTGCGCGAGACGTCGACGGTTGTGGCCGACGATCCTTTCCGCGCGATTCAGACATTGCCCGGGGTTTCCGCGTCCGGTAACAACGACTTCTTTGCTCAACTGTCGGTCATGGGGGCGTCCTATGGCAACACCAGCATTTACCTTGACGGCATCCTCGTGCCAGCGCCTTTCCACGGCACCGACATCACCGAAGGTGCGACCCTGAGCATGTTTACCAGCGAGACGATTGAGGACGTCAAACTGCTCCCCGCGGCCTATCCGGAAAAATATGGCGACTCAGTTGGAGCCGCTCTGGACTTGCAGACCCGCGATGGCAGCCGCACAGCGCCAATTTTTCGAGCCTCCATTGGCCTTGCCGACTCAGAAATGCTCGGCGAGGGGGAACTGGGGAAGGCAAAGAAAGGTTCATGGTTGGCGTCCGCGCGCAAGAGTTATCTTGGCTACCTGCTCCGCAACCGCTTGAACGATATTTCCGATAACGTTTCGTTCTACGATGGCGACCTGAAACTAACGTACGATGTTGCGCCCAACCAGACCGTGAGTTTCTATGGTGTGGGCGGGCACACGTTGTACGAACTGATCAACCCGTCCCAGCCGCTTACATCGGATAGCATCCAGCGCGCAACCAACGACTTCATGATGGGGCGCGTGGGCTGGCGCTGGACGGTGGATCCGCACCTTTTGGTCGAAACGCGGGCGGCGTACTTCCAGGCACCCTTCTATTATTGGAATCCCAGCAATCAGCCTCTGGAGAATGATCACTACGCAGAGTGGGTGACGGGAGGAACCGTGGTGTGGAATTGGCAAAAGGATCACGTACTTGAGGGCGGATGGACGGCGCGCCGCGCGAACTCAAGCCTCGAACAAACGACGTATAACCCCGACGGAACTGTCGAAGAAAGCGGCGGTCAAGGCGTAGTGGGTTGGAAAAACGACGGATATGTTCAGGAAGCCTCAAGCTTCTTTGCCAACCGGCTGCATCTGGTCGGTGGACTGCGCTTGGACACCGCCGAACTTTTCCCTATTCATCCCGTTTCGCCGCAGCTTGGTGCTTCGTTGCAGGTTGCCACGGCGACGCTTTTGCAGTTCGGAGTCGGGCGCTACAACCAGTTCGAGTTTCCGGCGTATCCTCCTATCCAACTTCCTGACGGCTGCGCCGAAGGCGCTGAATCCTATCAGGCCGCAAACCACTACACCGCAGGCGTGGAGCAGCGCATCGGGGAAAGCACGCGCATAAAGCTCTTGTTGTTTGATCGGCAGAACGAAGCTTTGGTCCATGATTGGTTCATTAACCCGGTTACCAATACCTGCTACTCTACACATGGATTTGCCGCCTATGAGCGCGACTACTCGCGCGGGGCGCAGATCGTTCTCCAGAGCCGAACTGCGAATCGATTGTCGGGGTGGATTGGGTACACCCTGGCATATTCTCGTGAGAGCATTCCTTTTTGTTGTAATCCGGGACCGTTCCAGATTCAGTTCCCGACCAACGAGGACCAGCGCCACACGCTAAATGTCTTCGCCAGCTATCGCATCAATCCCACCGTGCACATTAGCGGAAAATTTCTCTTCGGTTCTGGATTTCCCATCCCGTCCGGCAGCAACACTGAACCCAACGTACTGCGGTTGGGCGACTACCAACGGCTCGATGTGCGCGCCGAAAAGGATTGGGCATTCCATCGCTGGAAGCTGGCCTTGTACGGAGAGGTGCTCAACCTGACCGACCACAACAATCCGCGATATTTTTACACCTCATATACATGCCCTGGCAATGAGCCTGGATGCAATTCCAACCAGGTGTCAACCACCGTCGTCACCGGGCAGGGACTGCCCATCACGCCGACGGCGGGCTTGGCGTTTGAGTTCTGAAGGCCCTTGCTACTTCTTTGCCAGCGAGCGGATGTAGTTCACCAGGTTCCAGATGTCATTATCCTTGGCGCGGTCGCCTTCGGCGGGCATTTCGCCCGTGCCATTCCTGATCACGTAGAAGAGCTCGCCGTCGGTCCGATTCTTCAAGGCGTCCGGATTGGTGAAATCGGTGACGTTCTTCATGTCCGACGCCATGTCCCCCTTGCCATCGCCCTTTTCGCCATGACACATCTCGCAGTCGACGCCATACGTCTTCTTGCCCTTGGCGAGCGACTCCGGGGTCGGCTTGACGGGATTTACCCTGGCGGCAGCCTCCGCGGGAATCTTGTTTCCGGGGGCGGGCGCCTTTGCGGGAGGCTGATCCTGCCGCGCCCATAACGCGAACACACAAAAGAGCAGCGTGAGAAAGACGAGCGGAGTCTTCAATTCCTTTTTCGACAATTTCGTTTTCAACACCCACCTCCTGTTCGGAAATACGGTTGAAACACTTAACGATACTCCACGACACGCGAACGTGCACGAAAAGGTTGCAGGCTGGGAACCTCTGGGGCCAAGGCCGCGCCCCTTCAAGACGGACTTATCAAACGGTTTCCGGGACGCGGCGAGGAATCGCGCATGACATTGCAAGCCGCGGCTCCCGGTTGCGGCGGCACCGGGTCTTGCTGCCTGCGACGAAATTGCGCTCGTAAGCCCTTTATCCAGCGAGGATTACAGAAGTATTACACAGTCGTTCGCGCGCTCTTGATATGGTCTATGCAAACCTCTGTGGGACCGCTGTGGGGAGACAAAAAACAATGAGCCAGACAATGTTCGAAACAACCATCGCAGCAACGCGCGAGACGATCAACGAAGCTGCGAGCCAGGCCATGAGCGAAGCCGGAGAAATCGCCAGTCGTAAAGACCGGGCGAACCGCGATGGCTTCAACTGGGGCACAGCCACGGTCATGGCCCTGTTTCATCTGGGCGCAATTGCGGCGCTATTCTTCTTTACCTGGCCCGCATTTTTCGTCGCTTGTTTCTTGTGGTGGGTATCGGGCAGCCTCGGGATCGGAATGAGCTATCACCGGCTGCTGACCCATCGCGGATACAAAACGCCGAAGTGGGTGGAGTATTTCCTGACCTGGTGCGCGACGCTGGCGCTCGAAGGCGGCCCGATTTTCTGGGTGGCGACGCATCGCATTCATCATAAGTATTCGGACGAGGAGGGCGATCCGCACTCACCCATCGACGGCAAGTGGTGGTCGCACATGGGCTGGATCCTGATGGGCAAGTCGATGCATCACGACACCACCACCCTGGCCCGTTACGTCCCCGATCTTACGAAAGATAAGGTTCACGTTTGGCTGACCAAGTATCACTACACATCAGACATTATTTTGGGCGCCATCCTGTTTGCCATTGGCGGATGGCCGTGGCTGCTATGGGGAGTGTTCGCCCGCGTGGTCGTCGGACTGCATGCTACCTGGATGGTGAACTCGATCACACATATATGGGGCACGCGGCGCTTCGCCACCAAAGACCTCTCCACCAACAACGGACTGGTGGCCGTGATTACGTTTGGCGAAGGCTGGCACAACAATCATCATGCGCATCCGGTTTCCGCGCGTCATGGCTTGGCGTGGTACGAAATCGACATGAACTGGTACGGCATCTGGACGCTGAAGAAACTAGGACTGGCGCGCCATGTGTACAAGGTCGAACTCAACAACCTTCCGCCCAAGCCGGCCCTGGTGCGGGACGTGAAGGCGGCCGCGGTGCTGGCGGCAGCCGCGGGCAACGACTAAAAGAGCATTAACCGCAGAGTGCGGAGAGAGCGCAGAGAGAACAGGGGTAAGCTAGCCCCGGATTTTCTCTTCCCATGTACTCCTCCGCGAACTCTGCGTCCTCCGCGGTTAGACCCATTTCCCGCTACAATCTCCCTGTGCGCATCATCAGCCGGCAGAAAGCGATTTATTTTTTCATCACGCTCGGCGTTTGCCTGATTGCGGCCGCCGTAGCACTGAACGTCAGTTGGATCATCCTGAACTGGCGCGCCGGACTGATGCTTTTTTTCGGCGGCATACTTTTTCTGGTCATCATCGCGGGCCTCGTCCTCAATACGATTTTTCTGGTCCGCGAAATTCGCCGCAACGAGCAGCACGACAGCTTCATCAACGCGGTCACCCATGAATTGAAGACGCCGATCGCGTCCATCCGGCTCTACCTGCAAACCTTGCAGAGACTCGAAGTGGGAGAAGCGCAGCGCCGGCAGTTCTACCAGTTGATGCTCGTCGATACCGAGCGCCTCCTGCACACCGTGGAACAAGTGTTGAAAGCCGGTGAGGCGGCACAGAAGAAAAGCCCACCGCAGCGCTTGCCGGTGGAATTCGACACGCTGGTGCGCGAGTGCATGGAGCTGGCGCGAGCGCGCCATCACTTGCAGGCGGCCGATCTCGACTACCGCGAGTCTCTGTCTTTACCTATGGAGAAAGGCGGAGCGATCGTGCTGGGCGATCCGGAGGAGTTGCGCACCGCGGTTTCCAACCTGCTCGACAATGCCGTGAAGTACTCGCCCGATGGCATACACATCTCGGTGGAGTTGGAGGCTCCCGATGAAGAGCGGCTGGTGCTGCGGGTGCGCGATCAGGGCGTGGGCATTCCCCAGCAGGAGTTGAAACGTATCTTCAGGCGCTTTTACCGGGTGACGCAGCGCTCGCTCTCGCAGGCGAAGGGAACCGGCCTCGGACTGTTCATCGTGCGTTCGATCGCGCGCAAGCACGGCGGCCGGGTGTTCGCCGAGAGCGAAGGGGCAGGGAAGGGAACCACCGTGACCCTGGAATTGCCCCGGAAAGCGACGGTGGCATGAGCCGGGTGCTGGTGGTCGAGGACGAAGCGCACCTGGCGCAGGGCCTGCGCTTCAACCTGCAAGCCGAAGGACACGCCGTGGAAGTTGCGGGCGACGGCGAGACGGTGCTGGAGAGGCTGGTCGAAAAAAGGGAACGCTTCGACGCCATGGTTCTCGACGTGATGCTGCCCGGCAAGAGCGGCTTCGAGGTCGCGGCCTTGCTGCGCGAGAAGAAGAACTATGTGCCGATTCTGATGCTGACCGCGCGCGGGCGTCCGGAAGACGTGTTGCAGGGATTTGCGGCGGGTGCGGACGATTACCTGCCGAAACCGTTTGAGCTGGCGATTCTCATCGCCCGCCTCGATAGCCTGCTGCGGCGCAGTGCGTGGATGAAATACGCCGGCCCGGCGCGCGCCGGCGCTGGGGCTGCCGATGCGGAGACGCAACCGGCGCCGTCTGGCGAGCGGAAAGCTGGCGGCGATACTTTCAGTTTTTGCGGCAAGTCCATTGACTTCGAAGAACTGGAACTGCGCTCACTGGGAAATACCATCCATCTGACGGTGATGGAGGCGGAGTTTCTCCGCTATCTGGTGAAGAGTGCGGGCCGCGTGGTTTCGCGCAAGTCGATTTTGGAAGATGTGTGGGGATTGCGCGAAGACACCGATACCCGCGCCATCGATAATTTTGTGGTGCGGCTGCGGCGCTACATCGAAGAGGATCCATCGAGCCCGAAGCATTTGCAGACGGTCCGGGGAGTTGGATATCGGTTCGTGGCCGAGCCGGAGTAGGGCGGGAACTGTCTGGCTTGCGAGTTTGCGAGGTTCGCGACCGGACAGGTCAGAAGAGCAGGCTCCCAAAAATAATGGAGCAATCGCCCTTTAACAGCAACTATCGGTAAACAGTGAGCGACGTCTAGCACAAAGCAGAGAGGCCTGTGGGGCGACTGCCCTCAGTATTCGCAACTCAGCTAGCCACGCTCCGACAGATCTCTGATCGTCCGCAGCATCTTCTGCTCCATGACGAAATGCATTGGCTCCCAGAACAGTCTGCCCGCCGCGCGTGTCACGAGCGTGGGCGACTCGGCACCACGGATACGCGCAATCAGGCGGGTCTGTCCACCCTCCAAAGGCTGCAGCGTGAAGCTCCAGAACCCCTCCTGGGCGCGGCCTCCCGCCTGCAGTCTCTGCCAATCATTCGGCGTGACCATCACGAAGGTGCGCTGCGGCTCTACGATCGCCGCAATCATGCGCCCTTGCCCTCCAAAGCGCTTCGGGTTCGCGAACCAGACTGTTTCGCCGGGGACTCGTGGTTTCCACTCAGGTACCAGCCGCTCCACCTTCGGCATATCGGCCCCGATCACATTTTCAAGCAACGTGTAACTGTAAAACCCGCTGCGATCCTGTCCAATCTGCATCAGCCATGGCCATACTTGCTGCGGGGATGCGTGAATCGTAATCGCATGCGTGGCCCCACCGGCGTACACGGGAAGCAAGTCGTCTCCGGGTAGGGTGGCGCGCACCTCTGCATCGGTCGCGCCCCATCGCAGGCACCAATGGCGCAGCCCAAGGTGATAAACCAATCCGCCTGTCACCAAAACGGCCAGAAGGGCAACTGCAGCGCGCGACAACCACTTCTTCATTGCACTTACCTCCGATAGCGCAAGCGTAGCCTGAACCCGCGCCGCCCGTCTATGATGGCAGACACTGGTTTCCTTAACTGTCGCAACATCGCGTCTTCACCAACGGCCGCTGCAGCCGGGGTTCCGTTCTCCTTCGGGCAGTCGTTTCTTAGTGCTGTTTGGCGGAGGAGCTGGCGGCCAGTTCCCGGAACAGCCCGAGCAGCGCGGCTGCGGCTTTCTGGTCCGAGAGATTTTCGAGCGCTACCGTGGCCGTGAAGTGCGGCGAGGTGGAGTTGAAGCGGACACCGACAAAATCCTTGTCGCGCCAGGAGGCCAGCGCGTTCACCACCGGGCTGAGTTCGACGGGCCAGTCTTCCTTGGTGGTGAGAATGACGGGGCCGGGGCGGGTGATGGTCCAGGCGCGATTGCCGGTCGAGTCTTTCGCTCCCGTGCGGCCCGACCAGCGATGACGGATGACGTCGAGATGGAAGCCTGGGGGGAATCCCATGTCGGCTTCGAAGGTGAGCGTTTCCTGCTGCTGGCGCCAGCGGCTCAGGGCCCACTGCACCGGGAGCGGGCGCGGCAACAGGCGAATCGTGAGATGTGCGTTCTCAAACCAGCGCGACGACAAATGAAGGGTGGCCTTCAGCCGGGAGCTGCTGGCCTGCCAGCGCAGATCGGCGATGCGGCCCTTTCCCAGGCATGCCGCCTGCACCCACTGCAGCACGCCGCCTGCCCGCCGCCGGTTGTAGCGGACAAACCAGGCATACCAGAGGAAGGAGAGCGCGAGCGCCACGGCCACGTCGATGAGAATGAAACGCCCCACGGTACCTCGTGTGAGAAATCGTACTTCTAATAGATGCGACTGCGCAAGGGCCCGGCTGAGGAAAAAAGGCTTTAGAGGATTGGCCGTATCGCCCGAAGCACACAACGGCACTCCCTGCCCATCTATGCTTTCCGTTTGTGCTTCCGGACGGGGCGTGATGATCCATTCGGAATTCTTTTACTTGACATGCGTCCCAGGCTCAGAAGAACGGCGTTTGGGCTTTGTAGCGCAAGTAGGATTCGCCGAAGCGGAGTTCCAGTTCGCGTTCTTCATAAATGCGAACGTAAAGGATCCATGCCGGCGCGAGCCACAGAATTGTCCACAGTACGGCGTGGAGGGACTGGAGCCACACGGCTCCGGCAACGAAGAACAGCAGGCAAGAGAGAAGCATGGGGTTGCGGCAACGGGCGTATAGCCAACCGGTGGTGAGCTTCTTGCTCAGAACTGCGGCGAAGGGCAAGCCCAGGCCGCGGATGGCCAGATTCAAGACGGTGAGCATCGCCAGTGCGCCGAAAATCTGCAGAACGGGAAAACTGATGGCTCTCGGGAATGGAATGGGAGCGATAGGATGCGCTTGCGTGAAACGGAAGGCAACGATGAGGGCGCAACCGAGCAGAATCATTTCCATGTAGTGGATGGGGACCGTCAGGAGCATGGCGCGTTCGGCGGTCGGACGGCGGTCGAGGAGCCATCGTCCGATGGCGGCGAGCAGCGGGACTAGCGCGACGGCGCCCCACACCAATGCGACCGACCAGAAGAACGGAAGCGTGTGCTGGGCGGCCAGGCGCCAACACAGAACAACGGCCAACAGGCCGGCCAGCTTCAGGGTGAGGATGTACGCCGACTTCATGACATGGGATTAACACAGAGGCCAAGGTAAAGTCAGTGAGGTGGGACCAAGAACGCCCACTCCTCTCCCGCCACAATCCCGCTACAATGGCGGCGTGTTGTTTCGCATCCGGCAATTTGAGCAAGCCGATTTTGATACGCTTTGGCGGATTGACCAGGCGTGCTTCGACCCTCAATTAGCGTACTCGAGGGCGGAAATTGCCTTCTATATGCGACGGCCTGGGTCGTTTACTCTGGTGGCGGAAGGCGAAGGCGATCGGGCTTCGGACAACGGCAGCGCGCCGGAAGGGATTGTAGGTTTCATCGTGGCCGAGACTCGCCGCAAGACTGGGCACATCATTACCGTCGATGTGGTCGCGGAGGCGCGGCGGGCGGGCGTCGGCTCGGCTTTGCTGCGTGCTGCCGAAGATCAATTGCTGCGGGCGGGCGCCCGCGCCGTGGCGCTGGAGACGCCGGTGAATAATGCAGCCGCGATCCTCTTCTACAAGCAGAAAGGCTACTTTGTGGAAAAAACGGTCACCGGATACTATTCTGGCCAGTTGGACGCTCTGGTTATGACGAAAGAGCTGGCGCGGCTGCCGGTGGGATGAGTTGCAGGTCCGCAGTCCGTGCTGCAAGTACGGTTCGTATCAGGGCATCGCTTTAGCGGTGCCTTAAGCTCTCGAAATCAGATGCCCCTTTAGGGGCTGCGCGGCCAAAGCATACACCCGCTAAAGGAAGGGGATTGATGAAGATTGCGATTCAGGGAGAACTCGGTTCTTTCAGCCACGAGGCGGCGGAAACGATGTTGCCGCGGGCGCTGGTAGTGCCGTGCGCGCGTTCGCTGGAGGTTTTCGACCGAGTCGCGCGGGGAACGGTGGACGGTGCGGTCATTCCGATTGAGAACTCGCTGGCGGGCTCGGTCGCCGAACATTTCGATCTGCTGCTGGGCCGCGACGTGCACATCGTGCGCGAGTTTCGCTTGCGCATCGTGCACAACCTGATCGCGCTGCCGGGCACCAGGCTTCGAGACGTCCGGCGCGTGTTCTCTCATCCTGTGGCGCTCGATCAGTGCCGCGACCTGTTTGCGAAGAATCCGAAGCTTGAGCCGGTGCCGTTCTACGACACGGCGGGAAGCGTGAAGCATGTGGTGGCCGAGGGCTTGCGCGACGCGGCGGGCATTGCCAGCCGGCGGGCCGCCGAAGTGTATGCCGGAAAGATTCTGAAGGCCGGAATTGAGGATGACAAGAAGAACTTTACGCGTTTCTTTCTGATCGAACGAGGAAAGATCAAGCGGGGAAAGCCGCGGCCGGAGCGCAATGCCGACAAGACTTCGCTGGCCTTCAGCTTGAAGAACGTTCCCGGGGCGCTGTTCAAGGCGCTCAGCGTGTTCGCGCTGCGCGACATCAGTTTGAGCAAGATCGAGTCGCGGCCCATGCGTGGACGTCCGTGGGAATACGTGTTCTTTGCGGATCTGCTGCGCGGCGACGATGAAGATTCGCGCAATGCTCTGCGGCATTTAAGCGAGGTCGCGGAGCTGGTGAAAGTGCTGGGAATTTATCCGGAGGCGTGATTTTGCGCCGGAAGAGTAAAATACCGCAACTGCGTAATGTTTGAGCGCATCGGACAGTTGCCCCGTGCCTGCGGCTTCTAGCATGAGGCAGCCGGTTGACTATAATTGCGCGTGAGGTATCTATGCTCCCGATCAATTGGAATACAGCGATTCAGTATGCCCTCCTGGTTAAGATCGCCGAGTCGGTCAACCCCACCGGCAACTATGGCCCCGGTGAAATAGGTGCGATCAAGAATGTCGGCTACGCATTCCTTCAGACGCTCTATGGCGACGATCTGGCCACCGACATTGATTCTCACTTGGGAGATGTCGTGACCTTCGGTTTCCTGGCTGTTTCCGCCGCCGGTGAATTGGTGGCCGTCGTCCGCGGCACGGATACGATTTTGGAATGGCTGCAAGATGCGTCGTATCTGACGGCGCCAACTCCCATTAGTGGTTCTCATGGTTTCACCGAAGACGGTTTCACGGCGGTATACCGGTCGTTGAGAATTGGGCAAGCCAATGGCACCCTGTCGGCAAAGGATTCGATCAAAAGCTATATCGACACAGGAGCTGCCACCAGCGTTACCGTCTGCGGGCATAGCCTGGGCGGCGCGCTGGCAACGTTCTTGACGCTCGACGTGGCATTAAACACGTCGTGCCACTCTCCCACGGCATACACTTACGCGAGCCCGCGGACCGGTGATCATATTTTCGCGGGCTCATTCAACGCCGCCGTATCTTCCTGCTATCGAGTTGCGAATCGCCAGGATTTGGTGCCGAAGCTGCCTCCGATTCTGCCTTTGCCCTATGAGCACGTTAATACGCAGTACGAACTGAACCCCCCACCCAACCAGATCAGTCCCTCGATTCCCTGCATGCATCACCTCACCACCTATTTGTGGCTCATGGGTCAGCTCGCGGGGAACAATGCCTACCCACTCGATGCAGAGTGCGTGGCCACAGGGACCGCCCACATCTGAAGGTACGTGTGGCCAAGATCCAATCTCAAAACGGAAGTCGTACTGACAAAATGGGAATGTGGTTTGTGGGATGGAATGATGTCGCAGCGATTTCGAATCCGCCGCCGACGGTGAATATCAAGGCCACGGAGGTAATGATTCTACGTGTGTAACACGAGAACGCGCCGGTGCCCCTGCCCATTACTTTGAGATTCATGGTTCCCATGGCAACGCCGATGAAAGCTACTGGGGGAGCGAGGCCGCGCCGTCCCCGGAGATCCGTGCGTGCAGCTTTTTTTTTCGTCACAACCTGCTGTGAGGGGGTGCACTGCGCGCTCTCTCGATTCCATGTAGGCTGACAACTCAAGAGGGAAGCGAAGCCACCGGGTGGGTTTACCAGAGTGGAACCAGTTACCTTCCGTGTCTTGCAAAAGTCGAAAAAAGGTTTAGAATTCAACAACCTAGCACGAAGGCTGCATCCTTTTAGCAGTTGAATTCATCCAAGGTTGAGTGGAACTCACTCAAGGGAAGATCATGAACGGTTCTATTTCTAACGAGCAAACTTCTTACGAAACCACCGAGCGCTCGCTGCCGATTCTGCCGGTGCGCGATACGGTCCTATTCCCCCATGCGGTGCTGCCTCTGACGGTGGGGCGGGAAAGTTCTGTGCAACTGATCAACTCGCTGGGCGATGACAAGACCATCGTGGTGGTGGCGCAGCGCGAGGCGCGCGTCGACTCGCCGCAGCCGACCGATCTCTACTCTATCGGAACGCTGGCGGTAGTGCACAAAGTTGTCAAGATGCCCAACCAAAGCCTGTTCGTTTTTGCCGAAGGACTGGAGCGGGTCCGGCTGGCGAATTTCGCGCAGCTTACTCCCTTCATGCGCGCCCAGGTGACCACGATTCCGGAGACGATTCCGCCCAAGGATTCCGAGGTGGAAGCGCTCCAACGCAACGTGCTGACCTTGTTCCAGCAGATCGTGACCGGTTCGCCGACGCTCTCCGACGAGCTTTCCACGGTGGCCATGAACATTGAAGAGCCGGGGCGGCTGGTGGATTTCATCGCCTCGTCGCTGCCATCGCTGTCGACCGCCGACAAGCAGGAGACGCTGGAGACGACCGACGTCCGTGTGCGCCTGGGAAAAATCAATCAGCACCTGGCCAAGGAACTGGAAGTGCAGCAACTGCGCAACAAGATCCAGTCGGAAGTGCAGGATCGCGTGCAGCAGACGCAGCGTGAATACTACCTGCGCGAGCAGATGAAGGCGATCCAAAAAGAACTGGGCGAGCAGGACGAGGGCCAGCGCGACACCGACGAGCTGAAGCAAAAGATCGAATCCGCCGGCATGCCCGACGAAGTGAAGAAAGAAGCGCTGAAGGAACTGGGCCGCCTGGCGCGCATGTCGCCGATGGCGGCGGATTATTCGGTCACACGCAACTACATCGAGTGGCTGGCGATCCTGCCCTGGGCGAAGACTTCGGGTGTGGAAATTGAAATCCCCAAGGCGAAAGAGATTCTCGACGCCGACCACTACGACTTGCAGAAAGTGAAAGACCGCATCCTCGACTACCTTTCGGTGCGCCGGCTAAAGCCCAACATGAAAGGGCCGATTCTGTGTTTCGTAGGGCCTCCGGGCGTGGGCAAAACTTCGCTGGGCAAATCCATTGCGCGCGCGCTGGGACGCAAGTTCACCCGTCTCTCGCTCGGCGGAGTGCACGACGAAGCCGAAATTCGCGGCCACCGGCGCACTTACATCGGGGCCTTGCCGGGGCAGATCATTCAAGGCATCCGGCGCGCGGAGACGAAAGATCCGGTCTTCATGCTCGACGAAATCGACAAGGTCGGGCGCGACTTCCGCGGCGATCCCGCGTCGGCGTTGCTCGAAGCGCTCGATCCCGAGCAGAACGCGACTTTTCGCGACAACTACCTCGACGTGATGTTCGATCTTTCCAAGGTCTTGTTCATTACCACCGCGAACATGCTCGATCCCATCGCCGAGCCGCTGCGCGACCGCATGGAGATTATCGAGCTTCAGGGATATACCGAGGAAGAGAAAGTTCACATCGCCTTCCAGTACCTGATTCCCCGTCAGATCGAGGAAAACGGAATCACCAAAGAGCTGATCGAATTTCCGCAAGAAGCGGTCAGCTACGTGATCCGCCATTACACGCGCGAGGCGGGAGTGCGCAACCTGGAACGCACCATCGGCACCATCTGCCGCAAGCAGGCGCGCCGCATGGCGGAAGGGAAGACCGACAAGCTCGTCGTCACCAAAGAGGTCGTGCAGGAATTTCTCGGCGGCATCAAGGTGCGCAGCGAGGGCGAAATTGCCGAGCGCACCAAGCGCCCGGGCGTGGTGGTCGGACTGGCATGGACGCCCTCGGGCGGAGACGTGTTGTTCGTCGAAGCCAACCTGATGAAAGGCAAGGGCGGCCTCACCATCACCGGCCAGATTCAAGACGTGATGCGCGAATCCATGCAGGCCGGGTTGAGCTGGGTGCGTTCGAACGCCAAGCAGTTCGGCATCGACGAAGATTTCTTTACCAACCATGACATCCACATTCACGTGCCTGCGGGAGCGATCCCGAAAGACGGTCCTTCGGCGGGCGTCACCATTGTGACCGCGCTGGTGTCGTTGTTGACGGGCAAGCAGGTTCGTACGCTGACCGCGATGACGGGCGAGATCACGCTGAGCGGCAACGTGCTGCCCGTGGGCGGCATCAAGGAAAAAGTTCTGGCCGCCAAACGCGCCGGTGTGCTGGACGTGATCATGCCCGCGGAGAACAAAACCAATGTCGAGGAAGACCTGACCCCCGAGCAGTTGACGGGATTAACCACGCACTACGTGAAGACCATAGACGAGGTGCTGGAGTTCGCGCTGCCAGCCTCGCCGCGTGAGCAGCGTTTGGATGCCGAGGAGCGCGAGAAGGTGCTGACCAACTAAGAAAAATTTCCTGTAGAGACGCGGCTCGCCGCGTCTCCCGCCGCAATGATGACATCTGACGTTGTCACCTGATGTCTTTCAGATTGTCATCCTGAGCGGAGTCGAAGGACCCCTACACCATTCTCGCTCAGCAAGGACGCATCAGGGAATTCTCCCCGTGCATCGGAGTTCCTGGGAACTGCACCGACTTAGATCGGGGAAGGCGGCCCGAATCGGTTTTTTGGGAAGGGCACGGCTTTCAGCCGTGCCGATCAGAGCCACAAAAACGGGCTTTAGCCCCTGAGGGACACCAGGCTTGCGGGCTGCCGGTGCGTTGGGTGTAACATTGCAACCATCTGATCAGGAGCATCCAATGAAAATCCATCCCAAACTGATTTGCTGTTTTCTTCCGGTTGTATTTCTAAGCGGCTGCAAGAAGAGCAGCAGCACGCAGGAGAAACCGGCTGCGAGCACGAACGCCACTTCCGCAGCAACGGCGCCAACAGCCAGCGCTCCTGCTGCCGCACCCGGCAGCGCGGACGCTGGCGCATCCGCTGAAACAACTGCCAAGATGGCTGCCGCCGAATGGGCATTGAAACAAGATGAGATCAAAAGAGATCCCAACGGCCAGTGGGCAATACAGGCCACCGCGTCCTCAACCTACAATGACGCCCAGGGTACAGCCGGTTGGTCTGCCAATCAGGCGACCGGCGCTCCCAATGTTGATAAGTACGGAGATGACGGAGCGGCTTGGGCGCCGAAAACCCCGGATAGTGGCATTGAATGGCTGGACTTGAAATATCCCAGACCCGTGCACGCCACTGAGGTGCGCGTTCGCGAGTCCTGTGGCTCGGGGGCGGTAATCAAAATTGAAGTTTACGATGAGCAGGGCGGAGCCCACGCCGTCTGGCAAGGCAACGATCCGACAACGGAATTGAACTATCTCATGGTGAAATTCCCCAAAACCACCTTCAAAACCGACCGCGTCAAGGTCACGCTCGCGACCAATGTCGTCCCCGGGTGGAATGAGATTGACGCCGTTCAACTCGTGGGCACCGATCAATAGCAGCTGAGCGGATCTGGGTTAGCTCTCGCGCTTTTCGCGAAGCGGCCTGCCGAACAGTCGGGTGCCCCAGGTCTCGCGCTTTTCGAGACCTGGGATTCCACCGCCGCATGAAGCTCGGGGTTTTCCTTGAAGTCGAGGAAGCCGGGTCTCGTGATACCGCCGGACCAGCAAATGCTTGTTGATGCCCCCTCACTTTTGGGTGGGTTCAAATGGTTGCTCGCACCTGTGATTGCCGGAGCGCTTTTCTTCATTGCGGCACTCACGGGCGCAATCCGAGAACCCAAGTGAAATCGCCAATCCGCTGCGGTCAGACTGCGGAAGAAAACACTTCTTCCGCAGCCTCTCTAGGCGCTGCATCTGCGCCTTTGATTTTCACCACAGGCTGTCAGGGCTTGCTCGCTTCGGGTGCCGCGGTTTGAGGCGGAGTTGATGTTCTGAGGTACATGATCTTCTTCGTCCCGCCGCCACAAGTACCCACCACCTTGCCTTCCGCTTCTTTGTCCTTGTCTACGATTTCGAGCGTGTACGACTTCACGCCTTTTGCGTCCAGCTTGGCTGCGATTTCCGTCTTCAGCTCTTCACAGGCTTTTGGACCTAGTGGAGCTTGGGGAGTTTGGGAAGCTTGTGGAGCTTGTGCACCAGCGGATGCCGCCGCAAACAGCAGAACGGCAATGGTCGTCAACGGTCTCATGGTCCGATCTCCTTCGTTGGGATGTCAGGCTTACAACGGAGCATATCACTACCACGGGCAAGAATTCTTGTGAACCAACCTTACGAAAGGCCACTCTGCGCACGATGATTGCACTCTGGGATTTCCGCAAACGGTGGATTCAAGAAAGGAGTGGATTCGAAAGCGTCGCGTGGTCAATCCGTGATTCGGAGTTGGAAACAGTCATTCACGCTCAGAACCGTGCCAATGAGCGCTATCGAGATGCTACGTCAATTGGCAGATTGCTCCGGCTTGGCTGCCAGCGATTTATGTTGCAATAGCAACATAATTATGTTGTAATGACAACATGGAGGTGCGGAGCCATGAACCAGCCCCTGAACGCGATCTTCCAAAGGCGAGCGGTTAAGGTCTTTGAACCCGTTGAAATTTCCGAAGAGCTGCGCGAGCAACTTCTGAATGCAGCCCGCCATGCCCCCTCAAGCTTTAACAGCCAGCCTTACAGGTTTTATTGGGTGGGATCCGGGGCAAAGAAGGCCGCGGTGGCGAAACTGTGCCTCGGACAGAAGCCTGCGGAAACCGCCTCCGCATTGGTCGTGGCCGTTGCCGATCTCGGATCGCTGTCTGCCACGGCGCAAGGCCAGCTGGAGTGGATGCGCAGAAGCAACTTCACCGAAGAAAAAATTCGCGACTACGAGCGGAAAGCAAAGATCGGCCGGATCCTGTTCATCCCTGGGCCGTTCGGAATGTTTGCTGCGATCAAACGGGCCTTCTTCTGGCTGCTAAATCTGCGGATGGTGATCGGGATGCCGCCGCTCTCCCGGCAGGACCTGTTCAAATGGGCGACGAAGAGTACATCGTTGGCTTGCCAGAATCTGATGATCGCCGCCGAAGCGCTGGGAATGAACACTTGTCCGATGGAAGGCTTTGATGGCCGCAGGCTCTCTCAATATCTGGGATTGTCCGGCCGGCACCACGAGATTGTGATGGTGATTGCGATCGGGAAGAGATCGCCTGCCCACAATGAGCCACCGCAGTGGCGAAGACCTCTCGATGCCACGGTGACCGTCCTATGAACATCCTCCCGAGGAAAGAGATTCCCGACGACATTCTGAAAGACTCGGTACTCGCCCATATCGCAGCGGCGTATTTCTCGGTGGGAAAGAGGCTGGAGCAGAAAACCCACTGCTCGGCAACACGCGGCTTTATCCTGTCGACATTGCGTGGCGGAACGACGCTGAATTCGAATAAGATCGCCACGCTCCTGGGTCTCGACCGGACCGTCGTGCACCGGGCTATCAAGTCACTGGCCAAGGAAGGACTCGTGTCGGAGCACAGGGCAAAATCGGGCAGAGCAATTCGAATCCAGCTGACGGCCAGAGGAAGGGAGTACCGAGAACGGCTAATCGAAGCTCGGGTGACCGCCGATGAGAGTGTCCGGCGGCAAATGACGTCGGAGGAGCGCGAGACGTTTCTTCGCCTTCTGAAGCTGGTTGCGGAATGTGAGTTCTGAAGACGGTTTGCCTTAGGCCCATGTGGACAAGACCGGCAAGGCAAGTTAACGTAACCGGCCGTGGGTGTTGAAAAAGTCACTGTGATTAGCAGGCTGAATGGAAACAAAAGCGTGGTAAAAGAAGGTTGCCATGCTTTGCTGGATCACCATTCTCGGAGGCGTGCTCGTCATGATGGGACAACAGGA
>Ga0326727_10007695_pt1 | contig 28155 bp, 21 predicted proteins | sample MB2enrmetagenome_FD_207643 | JGI IMG/M metagenome (GOLD analysis project Ga0326727, IMG submission 207643) | Lab enriched peat soil microbial communities from McLean, Ithaca, NY, United States - MB29MY | ecosystem: Environmental > Terrestrial > Soil > Wetlands > Peat | place: USA: New York...
GAGTTGGGCCGGGACGCCGCCTCGGGCGTAAGCACCATTACGGAGATCGCCGAATATCTGCGCGAGGGGGGCGGCAAGCGTATCCGCCCTTCGCTGCTGCTGCTGTCGGCGCACCTGCTGGGCTACACAGGAAACGGCGCCATCCGCCTGGGCGCGGTGGTGGAGCTGGTACACACGGCAACGCTGGTGCACGACGACATTATCGACGGCGCGGACATGCGCCGGGGCCGGCCCTCGGCCAATACCACCTGGGGCAACGAGAAGTGCGTGCTGGCCGGCGACTGGCTCTACATGCAGGCCTTCCGGGTGGCGCTCGAAGAGAAGAACTTCCGCGTGCTCGACCTTCTGATCAGCCTCACCCAGCAGATGGTCGAGGGCGAGCTCTTGCAGATTCAAAAGCTGGGCAAGGCGGTCTCCGAGGCCGAGTACTACGACCTGATCTACCGCAAAACGGCGTGCCTGTTCTCGGTTTCGATGCGGCTGGGCGCGGTGCTGGCGGGGGCTACCGAGGCCGAGGAGGCCAGCCTGGGCGCCTACGGGCGGGCGGTCGGCCTCGCCTTCCAGATTGTCGACGACGTGCTCGACCTGACGGCCACCGAAGAGGTGCTGGGCAAGCCTGTGGCCAGCGACCTGCGCGAAGGCAAGGCTACGCTGGCGGTGATTCACTCCGCCGACCACGGCACCGCGGCCGACCGGAAGACCATTCAACGGGTTCTGGACGATCGCAGCTTCGAGCATGTCCGGCGCGAACATATTCAGGAGATCCTGGTCCGCAATGGCTCCGTAGAGTACGCCATGGCCGCCGCCGATCGTTACGCCGAGCAATCCCGAGTGGCTCTTGCGCCGCTGCCCGACTCCGAGTTCAAGCGCGCCCTGCTGTGGGTGCCGGACTTTGTGGTGGCGCGGGAGAAGTAGCTTCATAACGTGATGACACCAGCAAGTCGGCGGGCCGCGAAGCCAGCCAGTGTGAGGCGTCGATCCGCCCATAAGCCTTGCCAACAGGCTACATCAATTGAAAAGGCCGGGTGCAAGCCCGGCCTTTTCTGAATCTCGGCATAATACCCTAGTCCTCTTCCATCTCTGCGCGCAGCGCCTCTACGTACCGTGCTGGCAGATCTCTTCGATTCAACTGCCCGTCGCAGACCACATGCGCGGTCTCGCCATGTGCCAGTAACTCCGGCTCGGCTCCCGGAGCCGCCTTGCGCAGAATCCTGTAGGCGAACTTAATCACCGAACCGCGCAACAGCGCCGGACGCGTTTCGATGAGGATTTCGTCGTCGTAGCGGGCGGGAGACTTGTAGCGGCAGTGAGCGTCGACCACCGGCAGAATGCAGCGGTCTTCGTTCTCTAGTTGGCTGTAGGCCAAGCCCAGCGCGCGCAGCAGCTCAACACGGCCAATCTCAAACCAGACCAGGTAATTGGCATAGTAGACAATGCCCATCTGGTCGGTTTCGGCATAACGCACCCTGACTTCGGTGGTCACTGGCATGCAGCGGTCTCGTTCGTCTCCGGCAAACAGGCGCAGGAGAGGTGCTTCACGGCTTGAGCCGGGTAAAGATCGGCAGCTTGGTCACGTCGTTAAAGAGAATGTAGGCGGTCAGCAACAGCAGGACCACGAGGGCCGCCTGGTAGATGTACTCCTTCACAAGCAGGTTCACGTCGCGGCGCATCACGCTCTCAATGAAGAGAAACAGGATCAGGCCGCCATCCAGAATGGGAAAGGGCAGCAGGTTGAGAATGCCGAGGTTGAGGCTGATGGCTGCGCCCAGCGTGAACTTCGGGAACCATCCGCGCATCTCCGCGGCCTCGCCGGCCATGCGCGCGATGCCCACCGGACCCGAGAGTTGGGAAACGGCAACTCTGCGGGTGAATATGCCCTTCAGCACCTTGACGATGACAAGGGAGTTCTCCGCGCAGAACTTCACCGACTTGGACATTGAGGCGGCAAGCGGCAGCGGCTGCCGGCTGATGGGAAAATCCGCTGGAGTAAAGCCCAGCTTCCAGGGGAACTCGGAGTTGCCGGACTCCAGAATGGCTGGACGAGCGACAATCGGGGGAAGCGTGGCCCCATTGCGGATCACCACCAGCGTAATTGGCACCCCCCGCCCGGACTGCATGTAGTACAGCAGCGAATCGACGCTATGAAAGGCGTGCCCGTCGACGCTCTGGATGGCATCGCCCGCGCGCAGACCGGCCTTTGCCGCCGGCGCGCCCGGAATCACGCTCTTCACGCCAATTGGGCCAGTCAGCCGCTGCTCCAGCATACCGGTGTCGTCGATGTCGAAGTCCCCGCTCCTGGGTGGAGTGGGCACGTGCATCGAGAGTTGCAGGATCTTGCCGCTGCGCTCCACCGTGATGGGCACGGTCTGGTTTTGGTTCAGGGCGGCCTGAACGCTCACCTGCTGCCAGGTGGGTTGATCCACGGTTTCAAAGTGACGGATCACGTCCCCTGGCTCCAGGCCGGCCTGGGCCGCCGCCGAACCGGGAGTCACCCACTCGATAGTGGTGGTCTTCACTTCAACCGCGGGGACTTCGTTAATCCAGTTGAAATAAAACGTCATGGCCAAAAAGGCCAGCAGGAAGTTGGCAGCTGGCCCGGCTACGCCGACCAGCATCCGCTGCCAGCGGGGATGGGAGGTAAAGGCAGCAGGATCGTCTTTGAAATTGGGCTCCTCAGAGGGGTTTTCGCCTGTCATTTTGACGAATCCGCCCAGTGGAAGGAGGCAGATCTTGTAGTCGGTATCGCCGTACTTGACGCCGAACAGGCGCGGTCCAAAGCCCACTGAAAAGGCTTCAACGCGGATGCCGCATAGCTTCGCAACGGCGAAGTGTCCAAATTCATGGACCACGACCATAATGCCCAGCAAGACGATAAAGGCGACTGTGGAGATTAGAAATTCATGCATAGATTTGCGTTCTTGTCCTTCGATCGAGCCTGCCGGATTAAGCCGGCAGGGCCGCGGCCTGGGCCACGAATTCCCGAGACCTTTGCCGCGCTTCCCCATCGATGGCGAGAACCTGGGCTATGGTGGCGGGGCGCATCTCCGGGGTGGCTGCGAGCACTCTTTCAATTGTAACCGGGATTCCAGTGAACGGGATTCGCCGCTCCAGGAATGCCTCCACGGCGATCTCGTCGGCCGCATTCAGGGCGATGGGATGGGCTCCGCCCTTTTCCGCAGCCTCAAAGGCCAAGCGCAGGCAGGGGAAACGCGCGAAGTCGGGTTCTTCAAAGTCCAGGTGGCGCAGCGCGGCCAGGTCGAAGGTGAGGTGGGAAGGCGGCCTTTCCGGGTATGCCAAAGCATAGAGGATAGGCAACCGCATATCGGTCACCGAAATTTGCGCCAGAATGGAGCCGTCGACGTACTCCACCAGCGAGTGAACCGTGGACTGAGGATGCACGGTCACGCGCACCTGGCTGGGCGGCACATCGAACAGCCGGCAAGCTTCGATGACCTCCAGCCCCTTGTTCAGCATGGTGGCGGAGTCGATGGTGATGCGCCGGCCCATCACCCAGGTGGGGTGCTTGAGCGCCTGCTCGGGGGTAATAGCGGAGAACTGGCCGGCGGGAAGGTGGCGGAACGGTCCGCCGGAAGCCGTGAGCCAGATGGTCTTCACCTCAGAGTGCGCGCCCACCCGCAGGCACTGATGGACGGCGTTGTGTTCGCTGTCGATGGGCAGGATAGGCACATTACGCTGACGCGCGGCGGCGGTGAGGATCTCGCCTGCCGCCACCATACATTCCTTGTTGGCCAAGCCGACTGGCTTGCCCGCCAGGATAGCCGCGTGGGTCGCCTCAAGGCCGGCAACACCGACAATCGCGGAGACAACAAAATCAGCATCCCGCAGTGTGGCGCAGGCAACTGTGCCTTCGGTTCCGTGAACCACCTCGATCCCGGTGACGCCGGCGCCGCGCAGGCTGGAGGCAAGCTGTCCCGCCAGTTCTTCCGTGGCCAGCGAGACGATCTGCGGCCTCCAGCGGACAGCCTGTGCGAAGGCCACGTCGAGGTTGCGCCCGGCCGCCAGAGACGCGACGGCATAGCGATCGGGAAACTGCTCAACGATGGAGAGGGTGCTCTGACCGATGGAGCCGGTGGAACCGAGGATGGCGAGTCGCTTCAAGGTATTGTCTAGAATTCCGAGGAAAAACGCTCAGAACCGCTGGTGAATGATCTGAGCGTACCACAGCACCGGAGCGGCCAGCAGCACCGCATCGATGCGGTCCAGAACGCCGCCGTGGCCGGGAAGCAGGCAGCCCGAGTCCTTCACACCTGCGGATCGCTTGAGTGCGGACTCGGCCAGATCGCCCACCTGGGCCGCGACGTTGACGAGCACGGCCATGGCCAGCCAGTAAAGCCAGGGCTCGCCATGAAAGGAGAGCTTTTCAACGTTCCACTCGGCCAGTTGGTTGGCCAGGGCCAGCAGGCCGCCGGCGACCAGCAGGCTGCCCGCCACCGAGCCAGCCGCGCCCTCCCAGGTCTTGTTGGGGCTGAGGGCGGGTGCCATCTTGTGCCTGCCCCAGGCACGTCCCACGTAGAGAGCGGCAATGTCCCCGGCCCAGACCACGCACAACAGGAAGGCAACCAGCGAGGGTCCGTTGCCCTCGATATCCTCATGGAGCGCGGGGAGAGTCAGCAACGTAAGCCCAACATAGAACAGGCAAAAGATTGATGCCGAGGCATCCGCCATCATCCGCTCTACGGGCGAGCGGAAGGTGCAATAGACGAGCAGAATCAGGGCGAGGATGCCGAACACGGCCTCGGTCTGGCGGAGCCATTCCAGATTGTCGGCAAGCAGACGGGCGGCAAAGAGCGACAGAATGGACGCCACCACGAGCACGCGCGGCGGACGGGCTCCGCTGCGCTGCGCCATGCCCAGATACTCCCAGCCCGCCAGGGCTGCCACACCTGCCGTGGCCACCGTGAAAAGCCATGCCCACCGGGGCGTGAGGAATACCAGAACGAGCACCAGCGGAATCAGCACGAGAGCGGTGAGGATACGTTTCATTCCAGGGTTGAGGATACACCGAAGGGCTGGTGGAAGGCGGTTCGTGGAAGCGGATTGTCCCTACCCCGCAGCGAGCTTGATCTCTTCTATGTCTTCTTCCACCTCGCCCGTTGAGCCGCTCAGGCCGCCGTAGCGGCGTTCGCGCCGCTGGAAGTCGGCGATCGCCTCGAGCAGGTGGATACCTCGGAAATCCGGCCAAAGCCGTTCGGTGACGTAGATCTCGGTGTAGGCAATCTGCCACAAGAGGTAATTCGAGATGCGCATCTCGCCCGAGGTGCGGATGAGCAGGTCGGGGTCGGGCATGTGCGCCGTATATAGATGGCGGTGAATATCCTCTTCGCTGATGCGGTCGGGGCTGATGTGCTTCATTCGCATCTCGGCGGCAAGCGCGCGGAAGGCGTCGACCATCTCCGAACGGCCGCCGTAGTTCAGGGCCAGGGTGAGGGTGGTGCCGGTATTGCGCGCAGTGGCGTCGGCGGCCCAGCGCATCTTGTCCTGCACGTCGGGAGGCAGTTCGTGGGTGCGTCCGATGTAGCGGATGCGCACGTTGTTGTCCATCATGCGCTGCAGGTTGCTTTCCAGGTAGCTCCTCAGCAGGCGCATGAGGAAGTTGACCTCGGCGCGGGGGCGGCGCAGGTTGTTCTCAAGCGAAAATGCATAAAGGGTGAGCCAGGGCAGGCCGATGCGCGAGGCGGTTTCAGTTACCAGTTGGACGCTCTTGGCGCCCTGCTGATGGCCAAGGAACCGCTTCAGGGAGCGGTGCCCAGCCCAGCGGCCATTGCCGTCCATAATGATCGCGACGTGCTGCGGCAGGCGCTCCGGCTTCAGGGTCGCATAGACGGCGCGTTCCTCCGCGGTCAGCTCATGGGTGCGCAGCGTGCCAGAAGGATACAAAGGACTCGCCTCTACATTACCTTTACGGTTTCCCAACAGCCGTGTCTTCGCGTTGCGCCGCGACCGGGAAACGAAGATGGGCCACCATCGACCCTAGCACAAGCGCCCATGCACCGCAATCGCCCTTCCGTGAAGCTGCCGCCGCCGGACGCGCACCCGCCGAGACGCCTTGAGGCGGCCGGTTTCGGCCCTGGAAACCGGCAGGCCATCGGCGCCCCCCTCAGGCGGAGCGGCGCCGGCCCATGACCATGTCGCGCAACTGGCCGTAGATGAGGGTTCGATGTAACGAGTCCAGCTGCGGCAGCAGCACCGCGATCTCCGCCAGAAACGGGTCGGCCAAAATAGTGGCCACTTCCTCGTCCCGCCGACTGCGCGCGTCGCGGACCAGTGCACACACGCCCACTTCGAGAGCCGCGGCCAGGCGCTCGAGCGAACCGAGGGTCGGGATCGCCTTGCCATTCTCGATCTTGGAGATGTAGGTGCGGGGCACCTGCATGCGGCCAGCCAGTTGGCGCTGGCTGAGGTGGCGCGCCTTGCGGATTTCGCGCACCTGTCCAGCCACCTGCATCCCGGCTTCCGCTGAGGCCTGCACTGCCGGGACGGGCATCAACTGGGGCGCAGCGGGAGCCGGCACCTCGACGTCCAGCGGTTTATGACACCTTCTGCAATTGGAGTTGCTGGTTCTGAACTGTACCAGTCTGCAATGATCGCAGCGCAGGACTTCGCGTGTATCCACGCTCACAAGGGTGGTTGCCATCAGCGGTTTGCGGAGCGCCAGAGCGGGCCCTCCGTGGTGCTTTTTTGCACCGCGATACGTGTTACTTTCGGGGGAGTGAACCATAATTGTCAAGTGAAAACTTAGGGTCAAACCTAAGATTTCACCATCATATCCTGGAAAACCCCAAAAATCGCGAACCAAATTGATCAACACGACAGAATATTTCTTTTTTTCGGGAGGCGAGAGACAATGTCGGACACAAAAAACGGGACTTCTTACGGGCGCGAGCAGGCATGGCAGCTGCTCACCCAGTGGACCCAAAGCGAAAGCCTGCGCAAGCACGCACTGGCGGTGGAAATCTGCGTCACTGCGTGCGGAGAAGCGGAGGCGGACAGGTTGGGCATGAATGGCCCGGAACAGGCCGCGCTGATCGAGCTCTACGCCGCCACTGCCCTGCTGCACGACTTCGACTACGAGCGGCATCCTTCGCTTGAGGAACACCCCTTTGTGGGGGTACGCGAGTTGGAGCGGCTGGGTTGGCCGCTCGCGTTACGAACGGCCATCTTAGGCCATGCGCAGTACTCCGGCGTGCCGCGGGTCACACACCTTGACAAAGCGCTTTTCGCCTGCGACGAACTGGCTGGGTTCCTGACCGCCTGCGCCCTGGTCAAGCCAACCAAGGCTATCGCCGATGTCGAGGTGGCCGGGGTGCGAAAGAAAATGAAGGACAAGGCCTTTGCCCGCGGCGTGAACCGTGAGGATGTCATTCAGGGCGCAGCCGAGCTTGGCGTCGACCTTGACGCGCACATCGCTTTCTGTCTGCAGGCGATGAAAAAGAGGTCCGGGGAGTTGGGGCTGTAAGGCGCAGATTCGAGCTATTCGTTTCAAGCTGCCGGCCCGCGGCTGCTGGTATGTGAGTGAATAGGAAGGAAACTTAAAACCGGACTGATCGGTGAAGAGAAGTTCAAGCAAGCGCGTACTCGCATGAGCGTTTTATGCAATGCGGAATCGTATCGACCCATCCGGGAACCGCGCGACGCGAGCGGGAGAATTCTGCATCGCCGGCACATTAAAAATCGCAAACTTCTATTTACACAGCCGCTTTTTTTCTGATACTCTCCGTTTACATCTTTCCCTAGAAGATGTGGTCGAAGTGTAGTTCCCATTCCTCGGCGTGATAAATGGTTTGCCGGCAACAGAGTCATCCCCCACTTGTTTCGGTCCGTTGATTGGTGAGCGCGTGCGCTTTCCTGATTCGATCCTTTGGGTCGTCCCATTTTCTTCGAACGAAAGTGGGAGTTACTTCGGACCAAAGTGGGAACCACGACCGGCGAAAGTTGGGGTTACCGATACTCGAAGTGGGAGTTACCTACGGCGCGGGCCAATGAATAATGAAGGGAATCCCAGTTGTAAAGGGCTCAAACAGCATGTCCGAACTTCTGGTAACAATGTCCGAACTTGACCGGGCGCGACGCCACGATCCAGCCGCGCTGACCGGTCTCGAACGGCTGCATAGACTACAAAAGGAAAAGCAGCGCAAAAAACTGCAGGACAGCCTGGTCCAATCATGGCCCATCGCCGTGGGACTGGTCATGGCCTGCTTTGCTCCGCTTTTACGTGACCTTGTGGTTCCCTTCGATCCCTGGGGGATGCGGATCCTGTTCCCTTTTGTGGTGCTCGCAGGGCGTCATGAGATCAACCCTGGCGGCGAGTACTGGCAATATCTGCCGCACATCATGCTTTATGCCCAGTTCCCGCTCGAGGGATGGCTGGCCAAGAAGATCTTACGGGGCCGCGTAAGCTTCTCCGCAGTCACGATCCAGGTGCTCTTCTATCAACTTCTCGGCGTTGCCCAGCTTTGGCTCATCAGCGGGGCGATCGGGCCGATGGCGTCGCGCTAGCGCGCATCCAGCCCGGCCGCGCTTCGCCAGCCCACGCGGGACCGATATCTAGGTGTGTGTCCTGCACACGCCCGCATTACACCCACGCCCCTCTCCGGTTACGTCTAACAGCGCTCCGTTCTTCAAAACTGTCTCCAGGCCTCTTGACGAGGCAATGTGCGACGCGTCAGAGTGCATTCGTACCACATGGTGAGCACAGTGCCAGCCGGGATGCGACAGGCGACCCGATTCATCAGCTTTTCGAGGGAGTTCTGCGCTACGATAAGCAGTTCCGTGAAGGATTTGATCGCGCGGTCAATCGCTGAAGGAGAGGTTCATGAGCCGCTACAACCACATCGTCACCGAAACCGATAACGGAGTGCAAACGATCACCCTCAATCGCCCGGAAAAGCGCAACGCGCTGAACCCGGCGCTGATTGAGGAGCTGACCATGGCCCTCTACGATGCAGAGAACGCCGATTGCGGAGTCGTGATTCTAACCGGGGCTGGTCCGGCCTTCTGCGCTGGCCTGGACATGGAGCATCTGGAGACCATGCAGGCTCGAACCCTGGAGGAGAACCGCCGCGATTCGGAAAACATGGCGCGGGTCCTGCGGACACTCTATGACTTTCCCAAGCCGGTCATCGCCGCGGTGAACGGCCCAGCCATCGCCGGCGGCATGGCCCTGGCCACGATTCCCGACTTCACGCTTGCCGTCCCCGAGGCCAAATTCGGCTACACCGAAGTGCGCGTGGGCTTCATCCCGGCGATTGTGGCTTCGTTCCTGCTGCGCCAGGTGGGCGAGTTGCGTACCCGCGAGCTGCTCCTTTCGGGCAAGCTGCTCAAGGCGCAGGAGGCGCTGCACCTGGGGCTTGTGACGCAGGTGGTAGCCGCCGACGACCTGATGCAGTCTGCCCGGGCCCTGGCGCAGACGCTGCTGCTGAACAGCCCGCAAGCCATGCAGGCGGTCAAGCGGCTGCTGGCCAAGCACTCCCGGCGCCGGCTGGACGATGAGATTGAGGACGCCATCCGGGCTAACGCGATGCAGCGCTCCACCGAGGACTTCAAAGAAGGGGTTCGGGCGTTCCTGGAGCATCGCCGCCCCGACTGGCCAAGCCTGCACTCGAAGGTTTAGACCGCTTCCTTCGCTCTGTCGTAGGTTGCCAAGCAGTTCATGCCAGCGGGTTTTTGGCCCTGAGTTCCGCCACAATCTCGGCGGCGGCGGCGCGGGCACGGTCAGCCTGGTCGGGCGGGAAGCTGATGGCTCCCACGCGGGCGTGGCCTCCGCCTCCGTAGCGTTCGCACACCTGGGCCAGGTTCACCATTCTGGCGGGATCGGCCTTGGTCCAGGGATTCGAGCCAACGGCCACCTTGGTGCGGAAGCTGGACTTGGAGAGGCCGATCGAGTACGTGGCCTGCGGGTAGAGGTAGTAGGGGATGAACTTGTTGTGCCCTTCGAGCGGGTGGTCGGTGATGTCGAAGAAGATGGTGCCATCGCGCTCTTCGCTGCGCTCGCGAATCAGCTCCACGGCCTGGCGATGACGCTCGAGGAGCGGAGGGAGAAGCACGGCCACGAATGGTTGCCCCAGCACCTCGCTGAGCGGCATCTCAGTCAGCAGCGGGATGAGGCGCGGGATGAATGCAGGGTCCTGAGTCGACTCGATGATGAGGGTCAGCTTCATCGCCGGCGCGGCCATCTCGACAGCTGCCTCGGGGCTCTCGTAAAGCGCTCCATCGACAATATCGGCCCAACGGATCAGCTCCGCCACCGGCGCGGTGTCGAACCCGAAGCGCGTGGAGGCGATGTGCGCCAGGAGGCCGGTGCACGAGGTGTAGGTGGGATCGAAAAACTTGTGCGCGGCGCAAATCGGATCCCGCTGGCACTCGAGAAAGTTCTGCTGGTCCTCAGGAGTGAGAAACGCCGACAGGTGATGGTCGAACCACCAGGTAATCCGGGGTGAAGCCGAGTATTTGAAGTCGACAATCGCGTTCTCGTCGCCGGTAAACTCGCTCTCGTCGAAGAGCGCGCCGGCGCGGTGCACCAGGCCGTGATAGTCATAGCCAGCACCGACTGCAACACACTCGCGGTGAAACCTCGTAAACAGGGAGGCTGAGCAGGCTCCGTCAAAGCATTTGTCGTGGTAGAAGACGCGAACCTGCAAACTTGCCGCTCCCTGTGCCGAAAAAATGAATATCCAGAACTGTTAAGCATCAATGGGTTGGCCCAAAGTGTCAAGGCGACCTCGGTGGTAACCCTGGGGAACGGGCGGTCCGCAATCGCTCCCGGCAGGGCATGGTACGTTGGCAGAATCTGTATTACGGCGTATTCTCATGTACTATGAGCGCCCCGCGGATCGTGAGCTTTCGTATCGCTCCAGAAAAGATCGCTGAACTGGATTCGATCGCAAAGGCCATGGATCGCGACCGCAGCTACCTGCTCAACGAGGCGGTGGAATCCTACCTGAGCGAGCAGCGGCGGTTTGTCGCCATGGTAGAAGAGGGACGCGAGGATATTCGCGCCGGACAATTCTCCACCCAGGAACAGGTTGAGGGCATGGTGGGCGAATGGGAACGCGACAACCTTTGAGCGTGGTCTGGTCCGCGGCCTCGGTACGCCGCCTGCAGGCAGCCTTTGACTATCTTGAGGGCGAGAGTTCGGGGACGGCGCGCAAGACCTGGCGCAGGATCGTGGAAGCAGTGAGGCGGATTGGCCAACTACCCCAGTCCGGACACCCGGGCAGAATCGCAGGAACCCGGGAGGCTGCGGTGCCGCGCACGCCCTACACGGTGGTTTACCAGGTGACTGTGCAGAGAATTGAGATCCTTTCCATCTGGAACACTGCCCATTTGTGGCCGGAGCCGTTTTAGGCCGGCACTCGATCTGAAGCCGTGAGCCGGTGTGCGATTCCGGACGGCGGTTTCCAATTGTGGACAGGAACAAAACGCGCCTGCACCCAGCAGGTCAGCTTTAAGCCATTTGTAATCAGCCTCGCGCGCAGCCGTGAAGTTTGGCTGCCGAAGTGCCGCAACCCCAGGGTTGGGTTAACAGCGAAGTCGTCGCCGGTGGAGAGGAATGCATGCAAACCCTGTACGAGGATCTGCGTTACGCGTTGCGGCAATTGCGCCAGTCGCCGGGGTTCACGATTACGGCGGTGCTGACGCTGGCCATCGGCATTGGGGCCAACGCCGGCCTCTTCAGTGTCATGGACGCGGTAGTGTTCCGCCCCCTTGCCGTTCCGCACCTGGACCGCGTGATGACCGTCTACGAGCAGCAGAATCGCGGCGATAACGAGCGCGTAGCCCTGGCAAACTTCGCCGACTGGCAGCGCCAGAGCCGCTCTTTTGAAGAGATGGCGGTGCACACCAACGCCGACATGAGCTTGACCGGAGCCGGCGATGCGGCGCACGTGCAGGCGGAGTATGCGTCGCCCTCTTTCTTCAGCGTGCTGCAGACCAGCGCGTTCCTCGGCCGGTATTTTGGGCCAGGCGAGACGCAGCCCGGGCAGAATAACGTTGCCGTATTGAATTACGGCTTCTGGAAGTCGCAATTCGGCAGTGACTCAGGGATTCTGGGCCGCAAGATCGAACTGGATCAGCGCACCTACACCGTGATCGGTGTGATGCCGAGGACCCTGCAGTATCCATCGACAGCCGATCTCTTTCTCCCCTTTGCTCCGACTGCCGCACAGTTCGCGAATCGTACCGCCCATGATTATCTGATCGTTGGCCGGCTTCGCCATGGCGTCACGCCGGCACAGGCGCAGCAGGAGATGAGTGCGATCGCGCAGCGATTGTCGCAGCAATATCCCGCAACCAACCAGGGCTGGACAGTGAAGGTCGAGCCACTGCTTGAGGGTATCAACGGCGATCTGACTCCACTCTATTTCGGGCTGATGCAGGGAGCTGCCCTTTTCGTGCTGCTGGTGGTATGCGCCAACATTGCCAATCTGCAATTCGCGCGCGGCATTGCGCGGCGGCCTGAGATTGCCATGCGCACAGCGCTCGGCGCCAGCCGTTGGCGGGTGCTGCGCCAGTTGCTCACGGAGAATATCCTGCTGGGAATTCTCGGCGCGGCGGCGGGGTTGCTGGTTGCCCAACTCTATTTGCATCTGACCCTCATTACGATGCCGGCGCGGGTGGCCCGCTACATGGCAGGCTGGTCCCATATTGCGTTGAACGGCCGCGCCCTGGCGCTGTCGATGCTGCTGGCGATCGGAGCGGGCGTGGTCGCCGGATTTGCGCCCGCGCTGCAGGCGCTACGCATGAACCTGGTGGACCAGTTGAAGTCCGGATCCCGCGCCATCGCAGGCTCCGGCCGGAGCCGCTGGCCGAGAAACGTCTTCGCCATCGCGCAAATCTCACTTGCCGTGGCGCTGGTCATCGGCGCGGCGCTTATGTCCAAAGGCATGACGGCAATGACCCACTCCTCCGATCGCTACGACCCAAGCCACATGCTTACTTTCTCGGTCCATCCTCCAGCCGCGCGTTACGACAAGCCGGAGAAGCTGGCCGCATGGTACAACCGCAGCCAGGATGCTCTGCAAGCGCTTCCAGGAGTAAAGCACGCGGAGTTGACCAACGCTCTTCCCAATAGCGATTGGGCCTGGCTCGACGATTGCCAGATCGAGAATCGTCCGTTGGCGCCTGGCAAGTTTCAGAGCGCCATGCACATGACGGTGAGCGGCGGATTCCTTGCCGCATTCCACATACAGGTGATCTCCGGACGCGGCTTCAACCAGGACGACAACCTTCAATCGCTCCCGGTGGCGGTGGTGAGCCGGCGATTTGTGGCGCGTTATTTCCCAGGCGAGAATCCGCTGGGTCATCGCATCCGCATGGGATCAGCCAAGGACCAGACCCCTTGGTTGACCATCGTCGGTGTCGCCGAGGAGGCGGACTACACCATGTTCCTGAGAATGGACACGGGCGCGGTGTATGTGAACTCGGCACAGTTGCCGGCTCCAAGCACGACCTATTCCGTCATTGTGGATGGCGACCCGTTGTCCGTCGCACTCGCGGCACGGAAGGCCTTGGCCGCCCTCGACCCCGCGTTGCCTTTGGACGATGTGGAAACCTATGCCCAGTTCATGCATGAGAGGCTGGTTGGCCTGGAGTATGTGGCCGTGGGGCTGGGCGTGGATGCGCTGATCGCCCTGTTGCTTGCGGCTATCGGGATCTTCGGCGTGATGGCCAACCTGGTTGCCGAGCGGACGCGAGAAATTGGCGTGCGGCTGGCCATGGGCGCGCAACGGGAGGATGTGCTGCGCATGATTCTGCGCCGCGCAACGATCCTGACGGGTGTTGGACTGGTCGTGGGCTTGCTGCTGGCGCTCGGCCTGGCGCATGGGGTCGCTAATCTGTTTTATGGCGTGAGCCCGTACGACCCGACGGTCTTCGGGTCCATCACGGCAGTGATTGCCCTCATCGCAATGGTGTCGAGCTGGATTCCTGCGCGGCGGGCCGCGGCCATCGATCCCATGGTGGCTTTGCGCGACGAGTAGAGGCGGGAGCGAGGCCTGCTAATCCTCTGCGTTGAGTGCAACGCAATTGTCCGTTTACGGACGCCCGGTTGCGATTCTGGACAGGCGAGGGCATCCCGGCCGGGCGACCCCGGAACTATAATCTGTTTCGACTCAGCGACTCGCCGCATTGCAGGCTTTGGCCGCGAAACTGCAACACCCACTGCAAACCGTCATCCGGCTGGAGGAATCAATGAAAGCCCTGCTCCAGGACCTGCGTTACGCGTTGCGGCAATTGCGCCAGTCACCGGGTTTCACCATTGCGGCCATTCTCACCCTGGCCATCGGCATCGGCGCCAATACTGCCAATTTCAGCATCATGGACGCAGTGATTCTGCGCCCTCTGGCGGTGCCGGACCTGGATCACGTCCTGACCGTTCAGGAGGAGCAGAATCGGGGCGATCTGAGGCGGGTGGCGCTGGCCAACTACGAAGACTGGCAGCGCCAGAGCCGGTCGTTCGAAGAGCTGGCCGTCCACAGCTCCGTCGACATGGCCCTGACCGGGGCCGGCGACGCCGAACGTGTGCAGGCGGAGCTGACGTCGCCCAACTTTTTCTCTATGATGCGAGCCAATCCGTTCCTGGGACGTGTCTTCAACCAGGGCGAGACGGAACCGGGCCGAAGCAGCGTAGCGGTGTTGAGTTACTTCTTCTGGAGGGACCAGTTCAACTCCGATACCGGTGTTCTGGGCCGCAAGATCCTGCTTGACCAGCACGGCTATACCATCATCGGCGTGATGCCGCAGACGCTGCAATACCCGGCCACTACCGATCTCTATCTTCCCTTGGCGCCGGATGCCGCGCAGCTTGTCAACCGCAGCGCGCACGATTACCTGGTAATGGGGCGGCTGCGCAGCGGGGCGACGGTGGCCCAGGCACAGGCGGAGATGAACGTCATTGCGGAGCGCCTGGAGCGGAATTATCCGGCCACGAACCAGGGGTGGCGCGTGAAGCTTGTGCCTCTGCTGGACGACCTCAACGGCTTTTACGCGCCATTCTTTTTCAGCATGATGCTGGGCGCCACGCTCTTTGTTCTTCTGGTCGTCTGCGCCAACGTGGCCAATCTGCAGCTTGCGCGGGGCATCGCGCGGCGGCCGGAGATTGCCATGCGCACCGCGCTGGGCGCAGGGCGGACAAGGCTGCTGCGGCAACTGCTTACCGAAAACATCCTGCTGGGGCTGATTGGCGCGGCCGGCGGAGTGCTGGTGGCCCAGGTTTACATGCGAGTTTCAATTCTCTCGTTGCCGATGAAGGTGGATCGCTTCATCGCCGGTTGGTCCAACATCTCGCTGAACGAGCGTGCCCTGGCATTCTCACTGTTGCTGGCAGTCGGAGCAGGCGCGATCTCAGGCTTTGCGCCGGCACTGGCTGCCCTGCGCGTGAACCTTGTGGACCAGTTGAAATCCGGATCGCGCGCCATTGCGGGCGCGGGCCGCAGCCGCTGGCTGAGGCACTCCTTCGCAGTAGCGCAAATTGCGCTGGCGGTGGTGCTGGTAATTGGCGCCGCGATGATGTCCAGAGGCCTTGTGGGGATGCTGCATGCCGCCGACCGCTACGACCCCGGGCACATGCTCTTCTTCAACGTGCACCTGCCGGCCGCGCGCTACGATACGCCGGAGAAGAGGGCTGCGTGGCAGAACGCCAGCCTGGAAAAACTGCGCGCGCTGCCGGGCGTGAAGAACGCCGAACTCACCACCACGCCGCCGTTAAGCGATTTCGCTTGGCTGGACGATTGCCAGGTCGAGAATCGTCCGCTGGTCCCGGGCAAGTTTCAAAGTGCGCTGCGTATCCAGGTAAGCCCCGGATACTTTGCCGCGTTTCACATTCCACTGGCTTCGGGCATGGCCTCCGGGCGGTTGTTCAGCCGGGACGACGATCTGCGCTCTCAGCCGGTGGCGATCGTGAGCCGCGCATTTGCGGCGCGGTACTTCCCTGGCGAGAATCCCCTGGGGCATCGCATTCGCATGGGATCGGGGCGCAATGATCAGACTCCCTGGCTGACTATTGTGGGTATCGCCGAGGAAGTGAGCTACGGCTTCTTCAACGATGTGCGCGCCGCGGCCGTTTATATGGACGCGGCGCAGTTACCGCCTGCCGGGGCGATGTACGCGGTCACGGCGGAGGGCGATCCGCTGGCCATGGCGCCGGCGGCGCGCCGGGCACTGGGGACTCTGGACCCCGCGCTGCCGCTGGACGGGTTACAGACCTACGCGCAATTCATGCAGGATCATACGACCGGCATGAAATGGCTGGCCGAGAACCTGGGCGTGGATGCGTTGATTGCCCTGCTGCTGGCCGGCATCGGCATCTTCGGCGTGATGGCCAACCTGGTGGGAGAGCGGACACGGGAGATCGGCGTGCGGCTGGCCATGGGCGCGCGGCGCGAGGATGTGCTGCGCATGATCCTGAGGCGCGCCGCAATCCTGACGGGAGTTGGGCTGGCTACCGGTCTGGCGCTGGCCTATGCCATGGTGCATGGCCTGGGCAGCGTGCTCTCCTTCGTGCGCCCCGACGACCCGATCGTTTTCGGCTGCTTCACGACGGCCATCGCGGTCATCGCAATCGCCTCCAGCTGGATTCCGGCGCGGCATGCCGCGGCCATCGATCCCATGGTGGCTTTGCGCGACCAGTAGGCGGACAGGCAGCGGGCGGCGGCTTGAAGCGTGATCCCGGAACATCCAGGACCTCTTTCGCGTAGACTATCCTTCCATCAGCAGCATTCAACACGCAGGATGGTTGTGTCTTTGCAAAGGAGGCTCGATGGAGCCTGAGGCTCGCCCGACGCCAACGCAAAAAACGACACCCGAACAAGCCGCCGACGCCGACCTGACGCCCGCGGTGTTCGCCCTCAGAGCGCGCGCGCAGGAGTACCGGAGGCTGCGCCAAGTTTTCATCGGCAACCAGGGATTGCGCGGCGGCTGGATCGCGCTGATGAACCTGTGCCTGGTTCTGTCGATAGGCTGGGCTCTTTATTCAGTTGCCGCGGCGATCCATCCCTTCAAGATCGGCGATTTATCCCCAGTCGCCATCGGCATTCAGGTAGCGATTCTTTACCTGGCCATCTACGGGTCGAACTTGATCCTCGGCCAGGTCAGGGCACGCGGTCTGCGCTGGGCCTTGTTCGGCAGCCAGGGACTGCGCGCAGGCTGGTCGGTGGCGATCTTTGTAGGGCTGTTCCTGGGGTTGATTCAGGTGGTGGGGAGGATCCTTGTCACGCTGTTCCCGGTTTTGCGGAAGGATGACTTCTCACCCGGCACCGCAGCCCTGCAGGAGCTGATTCCCTTCCTCGCCATGGTGGGGGCTGCCGCGATCGTGGCATTCATGGAACGCCGCCGCATCCGGGACTACAATCTGGCCGGCCCCAAGCGCGGGCGGCACTTTTTCGGCGGGCTGGCCGCGGGATTTGCGGCGCTGTCGCTGCTGGTGGGCGCGTTGGCCTGGGGAGGGTGGCTGCATTTCGGGGCCGTCGCCCTGTCAGGCGCCGCCATATTGCAGTTTGGCGCGCTGTGGGGCTGTTGTTTTCTGCTGGTGGGCTGCGTTGAAGAGGGCACATTCCGGTGCTACCTACAGTTCACCCTCACACGAGGCATCAACTTCTGGTGGGCGCTGGCGTGTGTGGGCGGCCTGTGCCTGCGCCTGCTGGTGCATGCCAAGGGGAACGGGGTCTGGGGCGTTTACGCGATCGCGCTGCTGGGACTGATTCCCTGCTGGCGGCTACACAAGGCAGAATCGCCGGGCGCGGGATTCTGGCAGGCGGCCTGGGTCACCTCTACGCTCTTCGGGTTTGTTCATACCAGCAACAATGGCGAGAACTGGATCGGGATCTTTGCCGCGGCGCTGATCGGCTTTGTGTTCTGCGTCAGCGTGCGGGTGACTGGCTCCGCGTGGTGGGCGATCGGCTGCCATGCAAGCTGGGACTGGGCGGAGACCTATTTTTATGGCACCGCCGACAGCGGCTTTGTGGCCAAGGGACACTACCTGACCTCAACGCCCGCCGGAGCAACGTTGTGGAGCGGCGGCACAGACGGGCCAGAAGGCAGTCTGCTGGTCATTCCGGTGGTTCTGCTCCTGCTAGTGGTCATTCTCGCCCTTTACGGCCGGAAAAAGCGCAACATGGTATCCGACCAGGCTCTGGAGCAGGCCCTGGGATAAGATCATGCGGCTATGGCTCAATCGAACCGGCGAAGTTTCTCTGCGGGAACAGTTGATCACCCAGGTGGTGCTAGGCATTCTTTGCCAGGAGCTCGTTCCCGGCCAGCGGCTGCCCAGTACGCGTGAATTGGCGCGGCGCTTCGGCATCCACGCCAACACGGCCAGCGCCGCCTATCGCGAACTGGAGCGCGAGGGATGGGTTGAGTTCCGCCACGGCAGCGGCGTGTTTGTGCGCGCCACCCGTCCCACCGCGCCCCTGTCGCCGGAGATGGCCGTGGATCAGCTGATCGGCGAACTGGCGGCCAGGGCGCGCAAGCTGGGCGCACCGGAAACGCTGCTGCGCACGCGGCTGCGGCGCTGGCTGCGGATGGAGCCGCCGGCACGCTGGCTGGTGATCGAGCCGGACCCGGAACTGCGCCGCATCGTCATCCACGAGATGGAACAGGCGCTGGCGTTTCCGGTGGCCGGCTGCGCGCCCCAGGATGTTGGCGAGACCGGCATGCTGGATGGATCGATCGTTACGGTGCTGCCCAGCAAGGCCGCGGCGGTCCGCAAACTGCTGCCTGCAGGCACCGAGCTCACTGTCCTGCAGGTGCATCCCGTGTCGCCGTCGCTGCTGGGCCATCTGCAGCGTTACATGCCGGAGCATGCCGGAGACCTGGTCGGCATCGCCTCGCGCTGGCCGGAGTTTCAACGCATCGCACGGACGATGCTGATTGCCGCCGGCCTGGAACCGCAAAGCCTGCTGGTGCGCGACGCGACACAGCCCGGCTGGACGCGCGGCCTGGATGCAGCCTCCGGCGTGGTCTGCGACTCCGTCACCGCGCTGGAGCTGCCAGCGGGCGTCTTCGCGATGCGCTTCACGCTGCTGGACGAACCGACCCTGGCCAGCCTGCGCAAGCAGGAGCAGGCGCATGAGTCCACCGCATAGCCGCCAGTAGGACAGTTGCGAAACTGTCCCAACAAGCCCCCCAATGACTCTCCGGTCCGCCTACGATGGCGGGCATGAAACACTTTATCTGGATTCCAATTGCACTTACGCTGTTTGCCATGTTGCCTGCGACCGTTTCAGCGCAGGCGTTGCCGGAAAACCCTGAGCCCGGCAAAGCTGCTCAGGCTGGCTGGAACCGTGTGCGCTTTCTCGCACGGGATGATGAGATTGTCGTCGATGCGTTCAGAGGCGGCACCATCCGTTGCCGGTTCAACGGCGCAACGCAGGATTTCCTCTTCTGCAACCCCGAATATGCGTATTCGAGCGAGCAGGGCTACCGGTTCGACCGCGCCGATGTGCTCAACGTCCGCGTCAGCCACGAGACCCGCAACCGCCGCATCCTGATCGGCCTGGGAGCCGCGGCCGGGGGCGTCTTCCTTGGCGTGCGCAGCTTGAAGACCCTGGATACGGGCACCAGCGTATTCTTCGGATTTCTGGGCGCCGGGGTGAGCGGCCTGATGGCGTGGCCCGTCGCCGCGCCCGTGGCTCACTTCCTGATCCCCGGCGAATCGATCTTCAAGCAAGGCCCGACGGATGCAAGTCCGCACGCCCAGTCTTCACAACCTCAGCCCGCCGCCTCTCCTGTGCAGCCCAGCAGACTTGCTCCGTAAACCGATTTCACATCGACGCTGGGGTTGTCAGCGCGTGGCACGGCCGTGGTCTCAGAGGTATCCTGTTGAAGACCGATGGCTGATCCCGGAACCGCAGCACAGACCCCCGCATTCATCCCAGCGCCAAAGCCTCGCAAGAGAAAGCGGCGCTGGCCGCGCATCGTGCCGTGGACCGTGGCTGGCCTGCTGATGCTTTTGCTAGTGGCCGCCGGCGCAGGCGTTCTGTGGCTGCGCTCGGCGGCCAAGGCTGCCTTGCCGGTGCTTGACGGCAGTGTGCATCTCACCGGCCTCTCGGCGCCTGTGACGGTGGAGCGGGACGGACATGGCGTGCCGCACATCACGGCGGCGACGCAGGACGATCTCTTTATTGCGCAGGGCTACGTCACTGCACAGGACCGCCTGTGGCAGATGGACGCCTACCGGCGCAACGCCAACGGCGAACTGGCGGAAGTGATGGGCTCGTCGCTGCTGCCGCATGACAAGATGCAGCGCAATCTCGGGTTCCGCAATACCGCACGGCGCATCTACGCCAACCTGCCCACTGCTGACCGTGTCCGGCTGGACGAGTACGCCGGCGGTGTGAATCTCTACATCGCGCAGCACACCTTCAACCTGCCGCCGGAATTCAAGCTGCTTTTTTATCGGCCTAAGCCATGGAGCGGGGTGGACTCGATCAGCATCGGCCTGATGATGGTGCAGATGCTGGACACGCACTGGCACGTGAAGCTGGCGCGAGAGCGGATCGCCGCCGATCTGCACAATCCCAAGCTGGAGGCCGATCTGTATCCCGTGGGTTCGTGGCGCGATCGTCCGCCCACCGGCATTCAGGTGGACCTGAGCCAGCCGCATCCGGTGCCGCCGCCGACAGAGGATCCCGACGACGACAACACGCAGGCCAGCGCCCCGGGCCCCGCAACTCATGAAGATCTCCGCGCGCTGCGGGACCTGCTGGGATTGCCCGCATGCGGCGGCTGCGCGCCGGGCTCGAACAACTGGGTCATCGACGGCCGCCACACGGCCAGCGGCAAGCCGCTGCTCTCGAACGATATGCACCTCACGCTGTCGGAGCCCAATATATGGTTCATGGCCGATCTGCGCGCGCCCGGCTTTCACGCCGCCGGCGTGCCATTTGTAATCGCCGGACACAACGAGCATGTGGCCTGGGGCTTTACGGCGCTTTATGCCGACGTGCAGGACCTCTATATAGAAAAGCTGGACGGCAAGGGCAATTATCAGGCGGCCGATGGCTCCTGGAAGCCGCTGGCGGTGGAACACGAAGTGATTCATGTGCGCGGCAGCAAGGATGTTGAGTTCGATGTCCAGTCCACGGCGCATGGGCCGCTGCTCAATCCGATCCTAACCTGGGAGAAGCGGCCCATCGCGCTGGCCTGGGCTCTGAATGACCCATCGCTCAACGCGCTGCCGCTGTACCCGATCGATGTGGCGTCGAACTGGACGGAGTTCTCAGCCGCGCTGGAGCTTTGGAGCTGGCCGACACAGAATGTGGTCTACTCCGACGACCAGGGACATATCGGCTATCATGCCGTGGGCCGGGTTCCGTTGCGTCCGGCCGGCCTTATGGGTGTGCCCATTCTTGATGCTGCGCACGAGTGGAAGGGCTACATCCCGTTTGACGCGATGCCCAGCGCCTTCGATCCACCGTCGGGCTTTCTGGCAACGGCCAACTCGCGCGTCACCACCGACACAGCGCCCTTCCCTCTGACGCTCGAGTGGTCAGACCCGTACCGGATTGAGCGCATCTATAAGGCGCTGCAAGGGCGCGACCAGCTCAAGCCCAGCGACCTGCTGGCGGTGCAGACCGATGTCTACAGCGAGGTTGACCAGGAGCTTGCGCACCGTTTCGCCTACGCCATCGACCACACTGCCGGCGTCGACGAGCAGCTGCGAAAGGCCGCCGACCTGATGCGCAGTTGGGATGGCCGGCTGAGCACGGACTCCGCCGCCGCCTCGCTGGTGACCAAGGCCCGCGAGGCCTTCGGCCCGTTGATACTCGAACCCAAGCTCGGCAAGCATGCGGAGGACTACGATTGGTCCGAATCGAACTTCGCAGAAGAAGAGATCATTATGCACGCCAGCCCGGACTGGCTGCCCAAGGATTTCAAGAACTGGGACGCCCTGCTGACTGAGGCGGTCCGCCGCGGTATGAAGCAAGGGAAAGCCCCCGGAGACGTGAGCCGCTGGACCTATGGCAGCTGGCACGTCGTGGATATCGAGCATCCGCTGGCCGTCTTTCTGCCGCTGGTGGGCAAAGTGGCCGGCACCGGCGTGCAGCCGCAAAGCGGTGATACCGTCACCGTGAAGCAGGTGGGCCGGGCCTTTGGCCCTTCGCAGCGATTCACGATGGACTGGAGCAACATTGACGGTTCGACGGAGAATATCGTGCTGGGCGAGAGCGGCAATCCCTACAGTCCTTACTTCCGCGACCAGTGGAACGACTGGTATGGGGGAACGACCTTCGCCTTGCCTTTCAGCCCGGCAGCCGTGAGCGCGGCGGCGCGGCACACGCTGCGCCTGCTGCCATGAGCGGGCGGCTATCCGGCGAGAGCGGTGTCGTTGAGGGACGCCAGCACGCTCCATGGAGGCGCCTGATCGGCCCGGGGATCATCCTGCTGGCTACGGCAGCGGCCTGTGCGCCGCTGCACCGACGTGGCACCTCCTGCGGCCACGACTTCGACTTTCACCTGGTTTCCTGGTTTGAGGCGCTGAACAGCTGGCGCCTCGGCATTTTGTACCCGCACTGGGCATCCAGCCCCAACTTCGGCGCCGGCGAACCCCGCTTTGTGTTCTACCCGCCGTTTACCTGGATGCTGGGCGCCGCGCTGGAACGCATCGCAGGGTGGGGGTGGGCGGCGTATGGCATGGTTTATCTGCTGCTCGCTGCCACCGGCCTGGCAACCAGGGCGCTGGCCCGTCAGGTAGTCAACGACGCGCCCGCAACCCTGGCAGGCTGCGCCGCGATATTCTCCGGCTATGCCTTGTTTACCGCCTACGAGCGCAGCGCTTATGGGGAACTGACCGGCGGCCTCTGGATTCCTTTGCTGCTGCTGTTCGTTTTGCGAGATTGTCACCCATCGGAGCGTTTCTTCGGGCGAGCACTTGACGGCTCCACGCTGCCCCTGGCGCTGGTGTTTGCGGGCGCTTGGCTGAGCAATGTTCCGCTCGGGTTGATGGCCAGCTACCTGCTGGCCGCGGTGGCGCTGGCCGCGGCAATGCTGAGACGATCGTGGGCCCCGGTGGCGCGCGCATTTGCCGGCGCGATTCTCGGGTTCGGTCTTGCCTCGATTTACCTGGTTCCGGCTGTGTGGGAACAGCGCTGGGTCGATGTCCGGCAGGCGCTGGACGACCCGGGCAGCCGGATCGAGAACAGCTGGATCTTTGCCCACCATGCGGATCCGGCGCTGGACTCTCACGACACGGTTCTGCTCAAGGTTTCCGTCATCGCAGCGACCATGCTCGCGGTGGCCTTCGGATCGGCGTCGATCGCGTGGCTGCGCGGCAAGCTCGCTTCCCGGCCGACCTGGTGGATGGTCCTGGCGGCGATTCCAGTGGTCATCCTGTTTCTCCAGTTTCCCATCTCGCTGCCGGTATGGAATGCGCTGCCCAGGCTGAGGTTTCTGCAGTTTCCCTGGCGATGGCTGGTGGTGCTGGAGGCGCCGATGGCTATCCTCTTCGCAGCTGCCGTCTGGCCTGAAAAGCTGTGGCGGCGAATTGCGGTAATCACTATCTGCACTGCGGCCTTTATGGCGGCCACCCTTTTCGCGGGGTACATCTACTTTCAGGTATGCGATCCGGAGGACACGATATGGGCAATGCGGGACGTGTATAACTCCGGTGCGGGCTTCCCGGGTACCGACGAGTATGAGCCGCCGGGCGCCGACGATTCCCTGGTCGCGACCGGCCTGCCCGGCGCCTGCCTGGTCAGCGATCCTTCCATCGAGCTGGGCAAGGCAACTCCAGACGCCAACCCGGAGTGGTATCCCGAGCAGGGCAGTTGCGAGTCCACGTTTGCCGCGTCCTCTCAATCTCCCGAGCACCTGCGGATTCATGGCGCCATTGCCCATGCCGGATACCTCATCCTGAGGTTGCGCAGCTATCCGGCCTGGCGCGTGACCGTCAATGGCCAGCGCGTCAACGCGATTCCCCGGCGCGAAGATGGGCTGATTGCCGTGCCGGTTCCGCAGGGTGCGGTGGACTTGTCGGTCGATTGGACCGCAACTCCCGACGCCATCGCAGGACGCTGTCTCAGCGGCATCGCCTTGCTGCTGCTTGTTCCCCTCGGTCTGGTTGAGCGAAAACTCTCGCGGCCTCAGTTATCATGAGTGCAAAGCCTTTGCATCTTTGCTCGTAATTCTGGAGAATGCCGGTCAAACGCATCTCCGCGCAGAGGCGCCGGTTTGATCGTCCAGAGCTTTGCCGTACCGTGCTGGACAATGCCAAAGAGGGGTACACCCACGATCGTACGGACCTTTCCATGGCGCTGGAAACTGGTGGCAGGGCCGGCAATCATCCTGCTGGCCGCGGCCATTGCCGACGCGCCGCTGGTGATTCGCGGTCCTTCCTGCGGCTCCGACCTGTATTTCCACCTCACCTCCTGGTTCGAAGCGCAGCACAGCATGCTGCTGGGCATCCCCTATCCGCACTGGACGCCGCACTCGAACCTCGGCACCGGCGAGCCTCGATTCGTTTTTTATCCTCCGTTGACGTGGATGGCGGGAGCCGCAGCGGGGCTGATTTTGCCCTGGAAGAGCGTCGCGCCCGGTATGACATTCCTGATTTTTGCAGCCATCGGCCTGGCCAACCGCGCCCTAGCTGGGGAAGTGCTTGCAGACGGACCAGCGACCATGGCCGGCTGCGCGGCTATATTCGCTGGTTTTCCGCTGCTGACGGTTTACGAGAGAGCCGACTTCGCGGAGCTTACGGGCAGCTTCTGGATTCCCCTGCTGATTCTGTTTCTGCTGCGCGACCGCAATCCCGCCGGCGGTGTGTGGAAGCGAGCCCTCGACGGTTCCACCGCGCCGCTGGCCCTGGTGCTGGCCGGAGCCTGGCTTAGCAACGTGCCGGTAGGCCTGATGGCCAGCTATCTGCTCGCCGCGATGGCGGTGGCCGTGGCGCTGCTCGAGCGCTCGTGGGCCCCGGTGGTTCGAGCCACTGTGGGCACTGTGCTGGCGTTCGGCCTGGCAGCTATCTATCTGGTTCCCGCCGCATGGGAGCAGCCCTGGGCCAATCTGCAATTCGCCGTCTCGCTTCCCCACTTCAAGGTCTGGAACAGCTGGCTCTTCTCGCACCACACCGACATGGTTCTGCTTCGTCTCGATCCAGAGCTTCAGACCATCTCCTGGGTCGCCGTCGGCATGATGGCAGTGGCTGTAGGAGGAGCGCTGGTGGCCTGGCGGCGCGGGACCCTCCCGGGCGAGCGCCGCTGGTGGCTCCCGCTTTTCCTGATTCCCTTCGCCGTCCTGTTTCTTCTGCTCCCGGTTTCGCTGCCGGTATGGAATCTGCTGCCGAAGCTAATGTACCTGCAGTTTTCCTGGCGCTGGCTGGAGGCGCTGGTGGCGCCAACGGCGATCTTCTTCGCGGCGGCGGTTTGGTTTGAGCCGCTGCGCAAGCGGATTCCCTCCCTGGCCGTGTGCGGGATCGTGTTTGTGGCCATCGGCGCAGCCGCGGGACGCTACTGGTATCACAGTTGCGGGCCTAACCTGGACCGGCTCCTGGCGGCGGAAGTCGATGGCCGCGGCGTTTATGGAAAGCCTGAGTACACAACCCCTGACGCCCGGTATGCGATGGTTCCGTTTGGCCAGCCCGACGCCTGCCTGACCAGGTCCATCTGGTCCGCATTGGGTGAAGGGAAGCCGGGCGCCGATCCGGAGTGGGTCGGCGAGCGCGCCAAGTGCGACGGTTCATTTGTGGCGATTCTTGACCCGCCGGAGCACAAGCGGATCACCGGTGTCGCAAATTACGCCGGCTACCTGGTTTTGAGGCTGCGCAATTATCCCGCCTGGCGGGTGACGGTGAATGGCAGGCCGACTGCCCCTGCAGTCGATCACATCTACGGCCTGATGGCAGTGCCCGTTCCGCAGGGACGCGTGAATGTGTCAGTCGACTGGGGCGCCACGCCCGATGTGATTGCGGGACGCTGGATCAGCGCCATTGCCCTTTTGTTGCTTGTAGCCCACGGCTGGGCGGAGAGAAGATTTTCGCGGCCTCGGGTATCATGAGTGCAAAGCCTTTGGAATGTCACCGGTAATCAGGAACAAACCCGATCCGCCGCGCCTTATCGGGGAGACGCCGGCCCGGTGGTAGTTAGTTGTCCCTTGCTTCCCAGGGACGACGATCAGAGAATGGATGGCCGCTATGACATGGAAAATGGCATGGAAACCGCTGACTGGCCCGGCAATCATTCTTCTGGCCGCGGCCGTGGCCGTGATGCCGCAGTTGGCGCGCGGTCCTGCGTGCGGTTCTGACTTTCATTTTCACTTTACCAACTGGATCGAGGCTCAGCGCAGTTTCCTGCTGGGCATCCCTTATCCGCATTGGGCGCCCAGCCCGAACCTCGGCGCCGGCGAACCGCGATTCGTTTTCTATCCTCCACTGACATGGATGGCGGGCGCCGCTTTGGGGCTGGTGATGCCCTGGAGCCTGGTGCCGTACGTTTTCACCTTCCTGCTGCTGGCCGCCACCGGGCTGGCCACCCGAGCGCTGGCTCGCGAAGCCCTGGAGGATGGCCCCGCCACCCTGGCCGGGTGTGCCGCCATCTTCATTGGCTACGCCCTGTTTACCGTTTACAAGCGCGGCGCCTTCGCGGAGCTTGCGGGCGGATTCTGGATTCCCCTGCTGCTCAAGTATCAGCTGCGCGACCGGAACCCGGCCGGCAGGGTGTGGGCCCGCGCGTTCGATGGTTCCACAGTTCCGCTGGCGCTGGTGCTGGCCGGCGCCTGGCTCAGCAATTCACCTGTGGGCGTGATGGCCAGCTATCTGCTCGCCGCGATGTGCCTGGCCATCGCCGGAGTAGAAAGGTCATGGGCCCCGGTGGTGCGGGCAACCGCGGGGGCAGCCCTGGGAATCGGCCTCACCAGCGTGTACCTGGTTCCCGCCGCGTGGGAGCAACTCTGGGCTAATGTCTGGTTCGCGATCTCAATTCCCCATTACTGGGTTGAAAACAGCTGGCTCTTCGAGAAACACGCCGACCCCAGGATGCACGCACACGACGTCTTGCTGCAGATGGTCTCCTGGGTTGCTGTCGCGATGCTGGCCGTGTTTCTGGTCGGGCTGCTGGTGTGTTGGATGCGGGGAAAGCTGCCCGGCGAACGCCGCTGGTGGATTCCGCTGGCCCTCATCCCACTCGGCGTCCTGTTTATGCTGCTGCCGGTTTCGCTGCCAATATGGAACCTGCTGCCCAAGCTCCGGTTCCTGCAGTTTTCCTGGCGCTGGCTGCTGGTGCTGGAGGCTCCAATGGCGATCTTCTTTGCGTCAGCGGTGTGGGTTGCCGGACGCCGTGCGCGAGTTCCCGTGGTGGCCGCATGTACAGTGCTGTTTGTCGCCATCAGCGCATACGCGGGGAGCCACTGGTTCCTCGACTGCACGCATACCGAAACCGGCATCCTGAAGTCGCTGCAGAACGGGGATGGAGTCCCCGGGAAGCGCGAATACGCCCCAATCGGCATTCCGTACGGCCTGGTGGACATACCCGTGCCCACCGTGTGCCTGGTAGGCAGCAGCGCGGCCACTCCGGGCCAGGGCAACGCGCCTGCCGCACCCACATGGGGTCCTCTCGTCCGCTGCAGCGGCTCCTTTGTGGCCGCCATGCATCTGCCGGAACACCGGCGCATCCTGGGCGTCGCGGATCAGGCAGGCTTCCTGATCCTGCGGCTGCGCAGCTATCCGGCGTGGCGCGTGACAGTAAATGGCCGGCCTACGGCGCCGGTTGTCGAGCATCAGTATGGCCTGATGGCCGTCCCCGTTCCGCAGGGACACGTGGATGTATCGATCGACTGGACCACAACCAACGACGTGATCGTGGGACGCTGGCTCAGCGGCATCGCGCTGCTATGCCTGATCGCCGTGTGGTGGCTGGAAGATCGGCTCTCTCCGGCTGATTTATCATCAGATGAATGCTTGCCGACGTAAAGTCGCTGATCCAGGACGGCGCGGAGCTGACCGACCAGGCGCTGGAGGAGTTACTGCCTGGCGTCGAAACGATTCCTGCTTCAATTCATGGCGCCATGCGTCACTCTACATTTGCCGGGGGCAAGCGCCTGCGGCCGGTGCTGGCGATGCAGGCCGCGGTGACGATTGCCGGGGTGTTGCCCTCGGGAATCGAGCGGCTGGGCGCGGCTATTGAGATGCTCCATACCTACTCGCTCATCCAC
>Ga0326727_10007696_pt1 | contig 28151 bp, 26 predicted proteins | sample MB2enrmetagenome_FD_207643 | JGI IMG/M metagenome (GOLD analysis project Ga0326727, IMG submission 207643) | Lab enriched peat soil microbial communities from McLean, Ithaca, NY, United States - MB29MY | ecosystem: Environmental > Terrestrial > Soil > Wetlands > Peat | place: USA: New York...
CAACCTCGTCCGCCTCGGTAAAGGCAAACGGTCAATCAAAACAATGCGCAAGGTCGCCGGTTGGAACCCCGCCGAACTCCACCGCATCCTCTCACCACAACTCTGTTAACCTGGACTCGTTGCCGTGAAGGAGGGCCAGGGCGCTGCCCTGGACCCGCCCTGCGCGCGGAGCGCCTTCGGCGCCCTGCGCGCAGAGCGCGTCTTCGGCGCGACGGGTCGGTGGACCCCTTGACCTCATTCCTTCAGCAAGGGGTCCAGGGGCCTTGCCCCTTGTGGGATCGAGCCACAAAGCGGACCGATGAGCTATGCCCCGCCAGAACCTGAAGGGTGTTTCAGTCGATTCCGCTCACCGTGGACCGTCCGACCATGGCCAGGAATTCCCGCCGCGTGCTCGGGTCGTCGCGGAACGCGCCCAGCATGCGGCTGGTCACCATCGACACCCCCGGCTTGTGGATGCCTCGTGTGGTCATGCACTGGTGCTGAGCCTCGATGATGACCGCGACGCCGCGCGGCTGCAGCACCTCGTTGATGGTGTTGGCGATCTGCGCCGTCAGTTTTTCCTGGATTTGCAGCCGCTTGGCGTAGGCTTCAACCACCCGGGCGAGCTTGCTGATCCCCACCACGCGGCGATGCGGCAGGTAGGCCACGTGGGCGCGGCCGATGATCGGCACCATGTGGTGCTCGCAATAGCTTTCCAGCCGGATGTCGCGCAGCAGAACGATTTCGTCGTAACCGTCGGTCTCATCGAAGGTGCGTTTGAGCAGCGCCACCGGATCGACCCGGTAGCCGCCGAAAAATTCGTCGTAGGAACGCACGACACGGTCGGGCGTTCCTTGCAGCCCCTCGCGGTCCGGGTCGTCGCCGGCCCACAGCAGAAGGGTGCGCACTGCCGCCTCGGCTTCCTCACGGGTCGGGCGCGTCGACGTGCCGGCCGGAACCGGCGACAGATGTTCGGGAGAAGTGACGATGTTCACCGGGGCATATCCTCGAACCAGGCGTTGACGAGCAGCCCATCACTACGCGCAAGAAATAGAATTGCGGCGCTGGGTATATAAGCCTGGGCGGCATATGGGCCAGAGTCGTCCACCCGCAAGGTGATGCCGCCGCCGAAATCCGGGCCCGGTTGCCCGCGCGCAGGCTAGTTTGCAGTCGGCTTCAGTGCATCCGGCTGTCCTGGTGCGGGCTGTCCAGGCTGAACGCCGGAACCGCCACGTCGAACGCCTCCCCGGAATCGGTTGCGACCATGTGGTAGATGCCCGCCATGAAGCCCGATGGCGTCTCCAGCGGTGTGCCGGAGGTGTATTCGAAGCTTTCGCCCGGCTCCAGCACCGGAAGCTGCCCGACCACACCGGCGCCTTTGACGGTCTGGGTGCGGCCATGCGCGTCGGTGATGTTCCAGGTGCGGCGCAGCAACTGCACCGGTTCGCGGCCGAGATTTTCGATGCGGATGCGGTAGGCCCACATGAATCTGGCCTCCTCCGGCCGCGACTGGTCGGCCAGGAAGAAGGACCGCACGCTGACGCGGATCTCCCGCGTCGTCTTGCTGTAGCCGTCGTTCATTCCCGTCCCCCTGGGCCGGTTCCCCGGGGCCGGCTTCGTGGGCATCCGGCCCGGTGCCGATGATGACACACCGCCGGGCAGGCCGTTGTCCAGCCTCTCCGCCCTCCGGCCTCTACGTGCCCACATGCCCCGCCAGCGCCTGGCCGAGATCGTCCTGCAGATCCTCGACATCCTCCAGCCCGACGGAAAGCCGCACCACGCCGTCGGTGATGCCCAGCCGTGCCCGTTCTTCGGCGCCGATCTTCATATGGGTCGTGGTGGCGGGATGCGTGATCAGCGACTTGGAATCGCCGAGATTGTTCGACACCCGCACCAGCCGCAGCGCATTCAGCACCCGGAACGCCGCTTCCTTGCCGCCGGCGATCTCGAAGGTCACCAGCGTACCTCCGCCGCTGGCCTGCGCCATGGCGAGCGCCCGCTGCGGATGGTCGGCGCGGGTCGGGTACCACACGCGCGCAACACCGGGCCGGGAGGCCAGAAAATCCGCGATCGCAGCGGCGCTGCGGCACGCCGCGTGGACGCGCAGTGCCAGCGTCTCCAGCCCTTTCAGCAGCAGCCACGCATTGAACGGCGACAGCGTCGGCCCGGTATTGCGCACGAAGGGCTGCAACGTCTCGTCGATCCATTTTTTCGTGCCCAGTACGGCGCCGCCCAGCACGCGGCCCTGGCCGTCGATGTGCTTGGTGCAGGAATACACCACCACGTCGGCGCCCAGCAGCAACGGCTTCTGCAACAACGGGGTGGCGAACACGTTATCGACCACCACGACCGCGCCCGCCGCATGGGCCAGCCCGGCCACCGCGCGCAGATCGACGATCTCCAGCATCGGATTGGACGGCGTTTCCAGCAACACCAGCGCGGCCGGCTTTGCCAGCGCCGTCCGCCACTGGTCCAGATCGGCGCCATCGACGAACACGCTGGCGATGCCCAGGCGCGGCAGCAAGGTAGAGACGATCCAATGGCAGGCGCCGAACAACGCCCGGGACGCCACCACGCGGTCGCCGGCCTTCAGATGGGCGAGGAAGGAAGCGGTGACCGCTGCCATGCCGCTGGCGGTGGCGCAACAGGCTTCAGCCCCTTCGATCTGCGCCAGACGACGCTCCAGCATCGCCACGGTGGGGTTGCCGTAGCGCGAATACTGGTAGTGGTCGATGCTGCCGTTGAAGGTGGCTTCGGCCTGCTCGGCAGTGTCATAGACAAAGCCGGAGGTAAGGAACAATGCCTCGCCGGTTTCACCGTACGGACTGCGCTCGGTGCCGCCATGCACCAGCACGGTGGCGGGGCGATAAGCAGGGGGAGTGGTCATGGGGATGGGGCCCTCGGATCAGGTGGGCCGACCGTGGGAGCCACGGTGCGGTGCGCCATAAGGAACGCAACGCCGCTGGGCCTCTTTAGCGCGCTTATTTCACCTCGCCGCAATCCGGCCGGACAAATCACGAGGACCGGGCAAGCCCGATGACCTTTCTATGAACCCCGGGGGCGGGGGCGTCAATGCCTGCGGTTGCACGCTGCCGGTCGCTTGCCTATAAACTTACATTTCCGGTGTGCTCAGTTGCGCAGCTTCGCCGGGGTGCGGCCCGCCGCTGTCGCTCAGCGGGTGTAGTTCAATGGTAGAACGGCAGCTTCCCAAGCTGCATACGAGGGTTCGATTCCCTTCACCCGCTCCACGTGCCGCAGGTCAGGGCATTGCGGCGCCGAACATGGCATATAGCCGCTGGCTCGGCGGCCAGGCCCCCATCACATCCTCGCGGAATGCCACGCCCGCAACCACGAGCCCGAGTACCACAGCGACGCTCGCCGCCCAGGCCGTCAGCGCCAGGTGGTCCAACGGCGGCTGACGTTCCTCCTCGTAGTCCGGAAAACCCGACACCGCCGCGCGCCGCGGCTCGGCCACCAGAGGCGGCGGCGCGGGCGGCGGTTCCGCCACCGGTTCCCGAGTCCAGACATGCGCACAGCGCGCACAGCGCAGCCGCCTCGGCCCGGAGCCCAACCGGTCGTCGGGGACGTCGTAGGTAGCTTCGCAGGATGGGCAGACGAGTCGCATCCGATTCCCTCGCACGCAATCCAGTAGCCGGGGCGCTGCCCATCGGTCCGATTCGCGGCCCGATCCCGCCAGGGGGCGTTGCCCCCTGGACCCCCACCAGGGGTATATGCCCTTGGAACCCTTTAGGAATCCTTCAGGCTACCGGGGCGCATATTGGGTCCGGCGCGTCTGCGTTGCAACGTCCGGTCGCGCCGCCCTTCCGGCGGAAGGCGGTTCGGTGGCAGAACACCGCCATGGTGCGACTGGAAGGCGTGGGTCTTCAGTACCGCCCGGCCGGCACCAGCCGGACGGCAGAGGACGTGCTGCGCGGCCTTAGTTTCAGCATCCCCGAGGGCGGCTTCCGCTGGCTGCTCGGCCCCTCCGGCGCCGGCAAAACCAGCCTGCTGCGCCTGCTGCACCTTGCCGTCCGCCCCACCAGCGGGCGGCTGACCGTCATGGGCACCGACATCGGCCAGACCGAGCGCCGCGCACTGCCGGCGCTGCGCCGACGCATCGGCATGGTGTTCCAGGATTTCCGCCTGCTGCCGCACCTGTCCGCCTATGACAACATCGCCCTGCCGCTGCGCATCGGCGGCCGCCCGGAAGGCCAGATCCGCGCCGACGTCACCGAGACCCTGCGCTGGGTGGGGCTGGACAAGAAGGCGCTATCGCTGCCGGCGCAACTGTCCGGCGGCGAGCAGCAGCGGGTTGCCATCGCCCGTGCCGTGGTCGGCCGTCCCGCCCTGCTGCTGGCCGACGAACCGACCGGCAACCTCGACGACGCCCAGGCCGAGCGGCTGATGGTGATGCTGAACGAGCTCAACCGGCTTGGCACCACCGTGATCGTCGCCACCCACAACGATGCGCTGGTGGCACGCCACCCGGGTGCGGCGCTGCGGCTTGACAACGGCCGCCTGCTCGCCCGTGGCTAGGAACCCGCTCCGTCCGGCGCGGTTCGACGATCTCGGCCTGCGCCGGGCGCTCGGCGACCGCATGCTGCCCCTGCTGGTGGCCGCGATGGCCTTCCTCGCCGCGCTGGCGCTGGCGGGAGTGGTCGGGGTGCGGGCGCTTGCCGCGCACTGGCAGGAAGGCGCCGGCGCGGCGCTGACCGTGCAGGTGCCGCGGCCGGCGGGCCAGGAGGGCGGCAAGACCCGGCTGGATCATGTGCTGGCCATGCTGCGCGACGCACCGGGCGTGGCGAGCGCCCGGCCGCTGTCGGAGGGCGAACTGGCCGAGTTGCTGCGGCCCTGGCTGGGTGCCGGCGCCGACCGTGTGGCGATTCCGCTGCCGGGCGTGATCGCCGTCCGGCTCATCCCCGGCGCCGCCGACACCGAGGCGCTGGCCGCTCGCCTGGCCGGCGCCGTGCCGGGCACCCTGACGGAAAGCCATGATGTGTGGGTGCAGCGGCTCGGCCTGCTGGCCGGCAGTCTGCAGGCCTGTGCCTGGCTGGCGCTGGCAGTGGTGGCTGCGGTGGCCGCTGCGGTGGTGGCGATCGCCACCACCGCAGGGCTGGCGGCCCGCCGGGAAGCGATCGAAATCGTGCACGGGCTGGGCGCCACCGATGGGTACATCGCCGGCCGCTTCGCCGGCCGTGTCACCGGCCTGGCGGCGGCCGGCGGTCTGCTCGGCGCGCTGGCGGCGCTGCCCGCCTTGCTGGCGCTCGCCCGGCTTGCCGCGCCCTTCGCTGCCGCCCGGCCCGGGGCGGACCCGTCCGGGTTGGCGTTGCCAGCGCCGCTCTGGCTGGCGCTGCCGGCGCTGCCCCTGGCCGCGGCGACGATCGGTTTCCTCGCTGCGCAAGGTACGGTTCGCCGATGGCTGCGGCGCCTGCCGTGAGCCGCGGCGCTGCCCCGGACTCCGCTAAGAATGGAGTTTTTTATTTTAGCTTCCTTAAGGATTGGGGTCAAGGGGACAACTGTCCCCTTGCGGGTCCAGGGCAGCGCCCTGGCCTTCTTTTTTGTGACTTCCCATGAATTCACGCCGGCTCGCCCTTATTCTGACGTTGCCGGCCATGCTGGCGCTGGCCTGGGCCGCCGGCTTCGTCTGGTTCCTGCATGCTGCCTGGGTCACTGTTGCGCCGCCCGCGGCGGCGGACGGCATCGTCGCGCTGACCGGCGGCGCCGAACGGGTGGAAACCGCGCTGAAGCTGCTGGCCGAGGGGCGAGCGCGGGTGTTGCTGATCTCCGGCGTCGGGGCCACCACCGATTTCGCCGGCCTGGCCCATCGCGCCGGCGTGGACCCGGCGTTGCGCACGCGGGTGACGCTGGGCCGCACCGCCGCGTCCACCCGCGGCAACGCCACGGAAACAGCCGAGTGGGCGCGCGTGAACGGGCTGCGCTCGCTCATTGTGGTCACTGCCGGCTATCACATGCCGCGGGCGCTCGCCGAGTTGCAACGGGCGCTGCCGGGAGTGACGCTGCACCCGGTGCCGGTGCTGCCGCCGGCGATGCTTCAGCCCGGGCCCACCGCCCTGCGTCTGCTGGCAGGCGAATACCTCAAATGGCTGGCGACCGAGGCCGGGCTGTCGGCGTTCGGCCCGCGCGGCGAGACACATGCATCGACGTTCCGGCAGAACGGGCCGGGACGCGAGGAAAGGAGCTGCGGATGACCATGATCCGCTCGCTGGCATTCATCGCCTGGCTGTATGGCCTTACGGTCGTGCTGAGCATCTGGCACGGCCTGTTCACGCGCGAGCGGGGTGCCGTGGTCGCGGCCGCGCAGAACTGGTGCGCGCTTCTGCTGGGCGGGTTGCGCCGGCTCTGCGGCATCGACTGGCAGGTGACCGGCCGCCAGTACCTGCCCGCCTCCGGCGCGGCGCTGATCGCGCCGATGCACCAGTCCGCTTTCGACACGCTGGTGTGGATGCTGCTGGTGCCGGATTGCGTGTATGTGCTCAAGCAGGAACTGACGCGCATCCCCTTGTTCGGGGCGCTGCTGCTGCGCGGCGGCATGATCGCGGTGGACCGCCGCGCCGGCGCCGCCGCGATGCGCGAGCTGATCCGGCGCGCCGTAGCCACCGCCGCCGCGGGACGGCAGATCCTGATTTTCCCCGAGGGCACCCGCACAGCCCCCGGCGCCCGCGTGAAGCTGCATCCGGGCGTGGCTGCGCTGGCTACGCGGACCGGGTTGCCGATCATCCCGGTGGCCACCGATTCCGGCCATTTCTGGGCACGGCGCGTCCTGCGCAAGCGCCCGGGCACCATCCGGGTCGCCATCCTTCCGCCGTTGCCCGCCGATCTGCCGCGCGAACAGCTGATGGCGCGGCTGGAGCAGGCTTATGCCGACGGCTATGCTGCGTTGCGGCGTGGAAAACCTGGGGATAACTCTGTGGGCGATCCGTCGCTGGCGGTGCGGAACCAGCCGAGCGGACTTTAGTAATCCATTGAAGAATAGTGTTTTTATGCCGATTTAACGCAGCATTGAGGGGCGCGTGGCGGATTGGGGATGATGATGTGCCCACGTAACCACGCCGGCGTGAGGCCGGTATCCGCTCCTCGCCGCAACGGCCTATAACCGTCGGCCATGATCCTGTTCCGACACCGTTCCGCCATGCGCCGTCTGCTGTTTGGAACCCTGGTCTGCCTGGTCGTGCTGGCCGCCGCCCATACCGGCCTGTGGTGGCTCGCCACCGCGCGGCTGCAAGACAATCTGACGGCCTGGCAGGCGCAGCGTCGCGCCGCCGGCTGGACCACCTCCACAGGGCCACCGGCACGCGCCGGCTGGCCGCTGGCGGCGGCCATCGAGCTGCCCGATCCCGCCATCGCCGGCGGCGAGGCCGACCTGCCGCACGGCCTGGCCTGGCGGGCCGAGCATGCCGAACTGTCGGTGGCGTTGCTGCGGCCATTGTCTTTGCGCATCCGGGTGGCCGGCCAGCAACATCTGCGCCTGGCAACGCTGCCGGAATTCGGCTTCACCGCCGACCGGTTCGAGCTGACCGTTCCGCTCGCCCCCGGCCTGCCGTCACGCGCGATCGACCTGGCCGCCGTCGGTCTGCGCGCCGCCCTGTCCACCGGCCCGCTGGATATCGCCACCCTGGCATTGCGTGCCGACACCCGCCTTGCCAGCGAGGCGGCACTGGCGGTTACCGGCAGTGCCGAGGCGATCCGCCTGCCGCCCCTGCGGAGCGGACGTCCCTGGCCGACCGGCCCGCGCATTGCCTCGGTTTCGTTCGAGGGCGGGCTTACCCGCGCGTGGCCGGAGTCCGGCACCCTCGCGGCGCGCGCCGCCACCTGGCGGGATGCCGGCGGCACGCTGGAGGTGCGCCGTCTGGTGCTGGGCTGGGGGCCGCTTGGGCTGGCGGCCAGCGCCACCCTTGCCTTCGACCCGCGGCTGCAACCGATGGGCGACGCCACGGCGCGCCTGGTCGGCTACGATACCACGTTGGATGCGCTGGCATCGTCCGGCGTGCTGCCGTCGCGGGCGGTGCAGGCGGTGGAGGGGGTGCTGGCCATCCTGGTCCGGCCCCCCGAGGATGGCAGCGCCCCGCAGATCGAGTTGCCGCTGACGCTGCATGACCGCGCCCTCGCGGTCGGTCCGTTTCCGCTGTTGCGGCTGCGGGAATGGGTCTGGCCTTAGACGCGCGCTTCGTGTAATGTACTATCTATGACGCTTCGGACCCTGACCGCGCGAATTACCTCCCCGGCTGCCTGAGCAGCCGGGTCGGTCTGCGCCTGCGTTCGTGATCTCCTCGTCCGGAGTATTCCTGTGATGTCGTTCAAGCCTTGGTCCCTGGTGGGCCAGCATGCCGCCGTTCGTTTTACCCTCGTCGCTGATGCCGCCCCTGGCCTGTTGCCACGGCTGCTGATGCCCTTCGCCAAGCGCGATCTGACCCCGGATACGCTCGAATCGGTTCGGCACGGTGACGATATGCGGGTGGAGATTGCCATGCATGCGATGCCGGCGGAGATGGTGCATCTGGTGGAAGGCAATCTGCGCCAGGTTGTCGGCGTACGCTCGGTCACGCGCCGTCAGGAGATCACCGGTTCGGTGCGCCGCCGGGCGGCCTAATTCGCTGAAGCCCATTCCCTGAATAACGGGTCCAGGGGCTTTGCCCCTGGTGGGCTGCAGGGGCGAAGCCCTTGCCGGGGTTTGGGGCAGCGCCCCAACGCCTGCTTGCCATATCCGCGGACCATTCCCCCGCAAAAAAACCCGGCGCACGTGCCCCATCGGCGCCGGGTGCAGGCGATGAGCCCAGGCCGCTGTTCTCAGGCGGCGGCTCGGGCATGGCGGCGGCGACCAGGGTCGGGGCGATCCGCCCCGTCCCGGCCACCGCCGGGTCGGGTCAGGCGTGGGCGGCGGCCGGCTTCGGCGCGTGGTCGTGGTCGTCGTGGAACTGCGCCGCCTCGGTGCTGCCGGCGAAGGCCGTCGTCGAGGACTTGCCGCCGCTGGCCGCTGTCGCCACCGCGTCGAAGTAGCTCACCCCCACTTCGCGCTGGTGACGGACACAGGTGAAGCCATCCGCCTCGGCGGCGAATTCCTGCTGCTGCAACTCGCTGTAAGCGCCCATGCCGCGATCCTTGTAGGCATGCGCCAGCTTGAACATCGACAGGTTCAGGCTGTGGAACCCGGCCAGCGTCACGAATTGGAACCGGTAGCCCATCGCGGCGATCTCGCGCTGGAACTTCTCGGCCGCTTCGATACCCATCTTGCGCTGCCAGTTGAACGACGGGCTGCAGTTATAGGCCAGCATCTTGCCGGGGAAATGCTTATGGACCGCCTCGGCGAAGGCGCGGGCGTCGTCGAGGTCGGGGTCGGATGTCTCCCACCACAGCAGGTCGGCATACGGCGCATAGGCCAGGCTGCGGGCGATGGCGTACTGCTTGCCCACGCCCTTCTTGATGCGGAAGAAGCCTTCCTGCGTGCGTTCGTCGGTGATGAACGGGCGGTCGCGCTCGTCCACGTCGGCGGTCAGCAGCTGGGCGCTTTCGGCATCGGTGCGGCACAGCAGCACGGTCGGCACGCCTTCCACGTCGGCGGCCAGGCGGGCGGCGTTCAGCGTGCGGATATGCTGGCTGATCGGGATCAGCACCTTGCCGCCCAGATGCCCGCACTTCTTTTCCGACGCCAGCTGGTCCTCGTAATGCACGGCGGCGGCGCCGGCCTCGATCAGGGCGCGCATCAGCTCGTAGGCATTCAGCGCGCCGCCGAACCCGGCCTCGGCATCGGCCACGATCGGCGCCATCCAATACTGCGAGGTGTCGCCCTCCAGCTTGGCGATCTGGTCCTGCCGGCGCAGCGCGTTGTTGATGCGGCGCACCACGTTGGGCACCGAATCTACCGGATACAGCGACTGGTCGGGATAGGTCTGACCGCCGGTATTGGCGTCGGCCGCCACCTGCCAGCCGGACAGATAGATGCCCTTCAGCCCGGCCTTCACCTGCTGCACCGCCTGCATGCCGGTCATCGCGCCCAGCGTGTTGACATACGGCTCGGTCTTCAGCAGGTGCCAAAGCCGGCGCGCGCCCATCTCGGCGAGCGTGTGGCGGACGCGGAAGGAGCCGGCCAGGCGCTCGACATCGGCCGGGGTATAGTCGCGGACGATCCCCGCGAAACGCTCGGAATCATGGCTGGAACCGCCGGGGAAGCCATCTGGCTGGCGGGCAATCTCGTGGGGCAGGGGCATCGTCGTCTCCTCGCGGGGGCGCCGAGGGTGGCGCGGGACAAGAGTGAATAGTTCACATTGGCTGCCGATTTAAACCCTAAATTGCGTGTCCGGCGGCAATGGGGTAATGATATTAACCGAGCCGCCCGGTAAACCTGTAAAGGTCGTCAAGATGTCCCGCCCCCTGATCGGCCGCACCCTGCGGCGCCTGCGCCAGGAACGGGGCTTCACCCAGCAGGCCCTGGCCGCCCGGCTGGGCATTTCGGCCAGCTACCTGAACCTTATCGAGCACGACCAGCGCACCGTCACCGCCAGCCTGCTCATCAAGCTCACCGAGACGCTTCAGGTCGATCTGTCCGCCCTGTCCGGCATCGAGGAACGCCAGCTGGAGGTACAGCTGCGCGAGGTGTTCGCCGACCCGCTGCTGGGCGCCGAGACGGTGCCGGACACCGAAACCGCCTCGCTGGTCGGCGGCAGCCCGGCGGCGGCGCGAGCGGTGCTGGCGCTGTACCGGGCCTGGCGGGTGGCGCGCGAGGATGCCGGCGGCATCGCGCTGCCTTCCGGCCGGCGCATCCTGCTGCCCACCGAGGAGGCGCGCGACCTGTTCACCGACCGCGCCAATCATTTCCCCACGCTGGAGGAGGCGGCGGAAGCGCTGGTCGCCGAGCTGGCCGTGCGGCCCGCGGAAATGAACCATGCCATCGCCGAGCGTCTGCGCCGGCATCACGGGCTGACCGTCACCGTCGGGCCGCTGCCCGGGGCCTTGCGCCGCTACGACCCCGTGGCGCACAGCCTGACCCTGTCCGAAATGCTGCCGCGCGAGAGCCGCGGCTTCCACATGGCCTTCCAGCTCGCCCTGCTGGAGGCGCGCGAGCAGGTGGAGGCGCTGCTGACCGAGGTCGACCCCAGTTCGCCCGAGGCAACGGCGCTGATCCGCATCGGCCTGCTGAATTACGTCGCGGCTGCCCTGCTGATGCCTTACGTCCCGTTCGCCGCCGCTGCCGCCGAACTGCGCCACGATGTCGAGGCGATGGCCGGGCGGTTCGGCGTCAGCTACGAGCAGGCGTGTCAGCGCCTGTCCTCCTTGCAGCGCCAGGGCGCTCGCGGCTTGCCGTTCTTTTTTCTGCGCGTCGATCCCGCCGGCAACGTCTCCAAGCGGTTTTCCGCCGCCGGATTCCCGTTCGCCCGGTTCGGAGGGTCATGCCCGCGCTGGGTGGTGCATGGCGCGCTGGCCACGCCGGGGCGCGTGGTGGTGCAGGTGGCGCAACTGCCGGATGGGGCAACGTTCCTGTGCTTCGCCCGCGCCATGATCGCCGCCACCGCCCGCTGGGGCGAGCCGCCGGCGGTGCGCATCGTGGCGATGGGCTGCGACATCTCGCATGCCAAACAGGTGGTCTATGCCGACGGCATCGACCTCGACCGTGCGGTGGTAGGCATCGGCCTGTCCTGCCGGCTGTGCGACCGGCCGGACTGCCGCAGCCGGGCCTTTCCGCCGCTGGAACACCGGCTGGCGCTGGACCCGCTCACGACCGGGACCAATCCCTATCGGTTCGAGCCCCGGCGGCGATAAGCCGGGGCGCTGCCCCGGACCCCGGCAGGGCTTTGCCCTGCACCCACCAGGGGCACAGCCCCTGGACCCACTCCTCAAGGAATGGGGTCACGGGATCTACCGACCCGTCGCGCCGAAGGCGCGCTCTGCGCGCAGGGCGCCGAAGGCGCGCTCTGCGCGCAAGGCGGGTCCAGGGCAGTGCCCCGGCCGGACCATTCTGTTAAAGGAGTCTGCGCCTGCCCGTTGCCGCCCCCGAAACCGGAGCTCCACCTCAGATGCCCCGTCTCAACCTTGCCGCCGCGCTGGCGGTGACAAACCTGCTCGCCATCCAGCCGGCGCTTGCGCACGTGATTGTCGGCGTGCGCATCTTTCCGGTCACCCTCACCATGGATGACCCCGGCGTCGCCGACGAGGCGGCGCTGCCCACTTTCGTCTGGCAGCGCGACGCCGGCCCGCAGAATCTGTATCAGCTGCAATGGGAATTCGACAAGACGATCACGCCTACCACAGCGCTCATCATCAACCACGGCTACGACTGGTTCCAGCAGGCGGGGTCGAAGGCCCATTCCGGGTTCGAGAACGTCTTCGTCACCGGCAAATGGCAGGCTTTCACCAACGCCGAGCACGAGTTCGTCGTCTCGCTCGGCGCGATCTACGAATTCGCCGGCGACCGGGCGACCCAGAACATCGGCGGCGACGCCTATGGCTCGACCGCGCCGGCGGTTTACTTCGGCAAGGGCCTCGGCGACCTGCCGGTCGGCGCGCTGCGCCCGTTCGCGGTGACCGGCGAGCTGATCTATGCGATCCCCGACCGGCGGCTGAACACGACGCTCGACAACAGCGGCACCCCTTCCTCTTGGACCGGATCCTTCTCGGTCCAGTACAGCATCCCCTACCTGCAGTCGCAGGTGAAGGACTACGATCTGCCGGATTTCATCGGACACCTGATACCCCTGGTGGAAACCCGCTGGTTTTCACCCGCCGCCGGACCGGCCGGCGGGTTTCCTAGTACAGTCACCGTCGCGCCGGGCGTGATCTACATGGGAGATACATTCCAGGTCGCCGTCGAGGCGCTGATCCCGGCCAACAGCCAGTCCGGCCATAATGTCGGCGTCATCGCGCAGCTCCATTTCTTCCTGGACGACCTGTTCCCTGGCAACCCCCTGTTCGAGCCGATTCTGCCATGAACGTTTTGGCGGTCGCTTAATACAATGCGGAGCCTGTCCATGCGCCTGACAACCCTTCTGCTCGCCGCCGCGGCGCTGCTGGCCGGCGCCGGCACCGCCGGCGCCCACGCGCTGCTGCGCCACGCCCAGCCTCCGGTCGGCGCCACTGTCAAAGCCGCCCCGGCCGACCTGCTGCTGATCTTCACCGAAGGCGTCGAACCGGCCTTCAGCAGCGTCGCCGTCACCGGCCCGGGCGGCGCGCGAGTCGATACCGGCACCGTCCGCACCGACCCGAAGGATGCCACTCACCTGCTTGTGGCCCTCCAGCCGCTCGCGCCCGGTACCTACACTGTGATCTGGCACGTCACCTCGGTCGATACGCACAAAACCGACGGCAGCTACCAGTTCACCGTTCGACCCTAGTGTTCCGATCGTGACAGATGCGTCCGCTCGTCGGGTGAATCGGAACACCAAATCAAGGGCTGGTGCTCTGGCCCGACGGCACTATCCGTCGGTGTCAGAGCCCTAGGCCGTGCCGCCATTCGACCCGGAGGGGGGGCTGCTGCTCGCCATTCTGCGTGCGGCAGCGGTGGCTGCGCTGTTGTCGGCATTCGGCGCCCTGGTATTCGGCGTCGCCGTCCTGCCCCGCGCCGGCGCACCGGCCGAGCTCGCAGCCCCTGTCTGGCGCGCGCTGACGCGCCTCTGCCGGCTCAGCCTGGCCGGGGCCTTCGGGGCCACCCTGGTGTGGCTGGTGGCGGAAGCGGGCCGGATCGCCGACCTATCGGGGCCGCTCGGCGCCCTGGCCGCGACGCCGTCCGTCCTGGCCGGCACGTTCTTCGGGCACGTCGTGGCGCTGCGGCTGATCGCCCTGGCAGTCGCGCTCGTGGTGCTTGGCCGGCAGCCCGGCAGGCTGCGCTGGCGTGCGGCCACCCTGCTGTGCGGCCTGATCGTCGGCCTGCACGCCGCCCACAGCCACGCCCTGGCGATCACCGCCGGGCCGAGCCTTCTGCTGGCCTCCCAACTGGTTCACCTGCTGGCCGCGGGCGCCTGGCTGGGCGGGCTGCTGCCCTTGCTGCTGACGGTCCGGCTCACGCCGCCCCGGACCGCCGCCGCCGCCTGCCGCTGGTTCTCGCCGCTCGGGCAATGCTGCATCGGCGGCATCGTGGTCTCGGCGATCTGGCAGTTCTGGAGCCTGATCGGCGGGCCGGTGGCGATGCTCGGCACCGCCCATGGCTGGACGGACGCCGGCAAGACGTTTCTTCTGATCGTCCTGCTGGGCTTTGCCGCGCTCAACCGCTACCGCCTCGCCCCCGCTCTGCGCCGCGCCGACCCGGCGACCGCCCGGCGCCATCTGCTGCGCAGCCTGGCCCTGCAGACCGCGGCCGGGCTGGCCATCGTGGTCGTCGCCGCGGTGCTGAGCGGCCTGCCACCGGCCATCCACGAGCAGCCGGTCTGGCCGTTCGCCTGGCGGCCAAGCCTCGTGATGCTCGAAGACCCCGATCTGCGGCACGAGATCGCGGCGGCGGCGGCTGCCGCGCTGACGGGGGTCGCGCTGGCCAGCGGCGGGCTGCTGCTCCGGCGGCTTCGTTTCCCCTTGATCGCTGCCGGTATCGCGCTGCTCGTCCGGGCCGCTCCGCATTTCGGTCTGCTGTTGGTCGAGGCCTATCCCACCAGCTTCTACCGCTCGCCGACCGGGTTCTCGGCCCAGTCCATCGCGACCGGCGCCGGCCTGTTCGCCACCCACTGCGCTGCCTGCCACGGCCCGCGCGGCCAGGGTGACGGCAGCGCCGGCAAAGCCCTCGCCGTGCCGCCGGCCGACCTCACCGCCGCGCATCTGTGGGACCACAGCGACGGCGAGCTATTCTGGTGGCTGTCGCACGGCATGGACAGCCCCGAGGGCGGACAGTCCATGCCCGGCTTCGCCAGCCGCCTGACGGAAGACGAACGCTGGGCGCTGATCGACGCGGTCCGCGCCAACAACGCCGGCATCTCGCTGGGCGGCGGCCGCACCTGGCCGCGCCCGACGCCGGCGCCGCGCTTCGAGGCCGACTGCCCGGGCGGAACCACGTTCGATCTGACCGACCGGAAAGGGCTGGCCGCGCGCATCATCATCGCCGGCGACGAGCAACCACCGGCGCTGCCGCCGGAGCCCGGTCTGGTGACCATCATTCTCGGCGCGGAAACGGCCGGCGAGGGACAGAATTTCTGCGCTGGCAGCGATCCGGCCATCCTGGCGGCTTACGCGCTGGTGGCCGGCCTGCCGCCCGGCGCCGCCGCCGGCACGCAGTTCCTCGTCGATCCGAATGGGTGGCTGCGCGCACTCTGGCGGCCGGGCGATCCGCCGGGCTGGACCGATCCGGCCGCCCTGCAGCCCGAAATCGCCGGCATCTGCCGGGCGCCTCTGGCCGTGCCGTCGGCCGATATGCATTCCCACCGGCATTGATGTGCGGCTGCCGGGGCGCTGCCCCGCGCGCAGTGCGCCTTCGGCACGACGGGCCTTGCTCGCTGGACCAGGGACTGCCTCACGATTGGGGGTCAGGCGGCGGCGGCCATGCGGGGGTAGGTGTCGTCCGCGGCGCGAATCGCGGGTCGAGCGTTTCGTGGCGAGACAGCGGGGAAGGCTCGCTCTTTCCGGACGGCGCCGCCGCCCCCCTCAATCCAGCCGCCGCCGGGTCACCGCTACCGTCGCCGCTACCGCCACCAGCGCCGCTATGCCCAGCGCCGCCAGATTGGGCAGAATAAGCGGCCACACCGTGCCGGCCAGAAACAGCGTTTGCAGCACCGACACCAGGTAGCGCACCGGAAACACATGGGTCAGCGCCTGCAGCCAGCCAGGCATCGAAGCGATGTCGAACAGCATGCCCGACAGCATCAGCGCCGGCATCATGGTGGTCAGGAAGGCCAACTGCGCGGCGACGAACTGGCTGCGCGCCAGGGCGGAAATGAACAGGCCGAGCGCCAGCGCGAACAGCAGGAACACCGACGCCGCCAGCCCCAGCGCCAGCAGGCTGCCGCGGAACGGTACCTCGAACAGCAGGATGGCCAGCAGCACCGACACCGCCATGCCCAGCATGCCAAGACCGAAATAACAGAGCAGCCGCGCGGCGATGATCTCACCCATGCGGGCCGGTGAGGCCAGCATGCTTTCCATCGTGCCGCGCTCCCACTCGCGCGCCACGACCAGCGCGGTCAGCAGCGTGCCGACCATCGACATCACATACCCCACCATGCCCGGCACGATGAAATCGGCCGAGCGCAGTTCCGGGTTGAACCAGTACCGGTGTTCCAGTGCGATGCCGCCCGGCGGCAGCAGGCGCTTTTCCTCCGCCCGGCCTGCCGCCCAGGTCAGCAGCGCGCCCTGCACATAGCCTTCCAGGATGCGAGCGGTGTTGGGGTCGGTGGCGTTGGCCAGCAGCTGCGCCTGCGCCGGCCAGCGCGAGGGGCGGGCCAGACGGGCGGAGAAATCCTCGCGCAGCACCAGCACGCCGCGCACCTTACCCTCCGTCAGCAGGCGCTCACCTTGGGCCGGACTCGCCGCCGCGACAGGCGCGAGATAGGGCGAGGCGGCAAGCGCCTGGATAAGCTCGCGCGTGTCCTCGGCCGGCGCCTGCGCCGCCACGGCAAGGCGCATATGGCGCGCATCGAGCGAGATCCCGTAGCCGTTCACCAGCAGCAGCACGACCGGCAGCAGGAAGGCGATGAGCAGCGAGGAAGGATCGCGCACGACCTGCAACACCTCCTTGCGCAGCAATCCGCGCAACCGCATGAGCGCCGGCCTCATGGCGGCGACGCTGCCGCCACCAGACGGATGAACGCATCCTCCAGCGTCGGCGCCGGCAGGTCCGGGCCGCGCACCCGCGCGCGCAGCCCGGCGGGCGTGTCGGCGGCGATCAGTTTTCCACCGCTGATGATGCCCAGCCGGTCGCAGTATTCCGCCTCGTCCATGAAATGGCTGGTCACCAGCACCGTCACCCCGGCCTCGGCCAAAGCGCCGATGCGGGCCCAAAAACCCCGCCGCGCCAGCGGATCGACGCCGGAGGTGGGCTCGTCGAGGAACAGGATGTCCGGCCGGTGCAGCAGGGCCGCAGCCAGCGCCAGCCGCTGCTTCACGCCAAGCGGCAAGGCCGCCGCCACGCTGCCGCGCACCGGCTCCAGATCGAACCGGCCGAGCGCATCTTCCATCGCCGCCGCTTGTGCCGCCCGGTCCAGCCCATAGACCCGGGCAAAGAAAGCCAGATTCTCGGCCACGGTCAGTTCGCCATACAGCGAAAACCGCTGCGCCATGTAGCCGATGCGCGCCCGCGCCGCCGCCGGGGCGCGCAGCAGATCCTGCCCGGCCACCCGCGCCGACCCGCCGGACGGCCGCAGCAGCCCGCACAGCATGCGGAAGGTGGTGGATTTGCCGGCGCCGTTCGGGCCGAGCAGGCCGAAAATCTCGCCGCGCGCCACCGCAAAGCTGACATGGTCCACGGCGGTGAAGGCGCCGAACCGGCGCAGCAGATCGCGCACCTCGATCGCCGGCCCGTCGCTGTGAACCGGCCGCGCTTGCTCCGCCGGCGCCACCATCGGCGCGGTGGCGAGCCGGTCGATGAACCCGTCCTCGAAGCGCGGCGCCGCCGGGGCGAGCGCCGTGCCGCCCAGCATGACGGGGTTCGGCGGCGCCGCGCCCGGCCGCAGCACCAGGCGCAGCGCGTCGCCGGCCACCGCCACGTCCAGCACGGAAGGGTCGGCAGCCGCCAGCCGCCCGGCGGCGCGGCGCCCCGCCGGCGGCACCGCGAGCGAATATACCCTGCCGCTCAGCGTCGCCAGGAAATCGCCGGGCGGCGCCTGGGCCAGCATGCGCCCCTCATGCAGCAGCACCACGCGGCCGCAGCGTTCCGCCTCATCCAGATAGGCGGTGGCCCACACCACCCCCATGCCCTTGGCGCGCCCGGCTTGCAGCATCGCCGCCACCATGGCCCAGAGCTCGCGCCGCGAAGCGGGATCGACACCCACCGAGGGCTCGTCCAGCAGCAGCAGCCGCGGCCGGGCCAGCAGCGCGCAGGCCAGGCCCAGTTTCTGTTTCATGCCGCCGGACAACTGCCCGGCCAGCCGCCCGGTGAACGGCGTCAGCCCGGTGAAGCCCAGCAGCCCGGGAATGCGCTCGGCCCGCAGCGCCGCCGGCATGGCGTGCAGGTCGGCGAACAGCGCGAGATTCTCGGCGACGGACAGATCCTCGTAGAGGCCGAAACGCTGCGGCATGTAGCCGATGGCATCGTGCGCCGCCTGGGCCCCGCTGGCCATGTCGTGGCCGAGCACCGTGATGCGCCCGGCGGTCGGCCGCAGCAGCCCGGCCAGCAGACGCAGCAGCGTGGTTTTCCCGGCGCCGTCCGGCCCCACCACGCCGGTGATCATCCCCGGCTCGACGGTCGCCGACACGCCGTCCAGCGCCATCACCGGCGCCGCCCCGCGCGCGCCGGGAAACACATGGCGCAGCCCGGCGACCTCGGCGAGCATCTACGGCCCGAGAGTGATCGTTACCGGCATGCCCTGGCGCAGCCCATCATCCGGCGCCGCAATGCGGATGCGCAGGCGATAAACCAGTTGCGTGCGCAACTCCGGCGTCTCCACCGTCTTGGGCGTGAACTCGGCCACCGGGGACAGGTAGCCGATCCGGCCGGCATAGTCCCGTCCGCCATCGGTGCGCACGCGCACCTCGCTGCCGGGCGCGGCACGGCCCAGCAGCGGCTCCGGCACGAAAGCGCGCACCCAGACCTCGCCCGCAATCGCCAGCGAATAAACCGGCGAGGAGGGCAGCACCACCGTGCCCGGCTCGATCACGCGCGTCATCACCACCCCGTCGGCGGGTGCCACCAGCCGGGTGCGCGACAGTGTTTCGGCGGCCAGCGCCACCGCGGCCTCGCTTTCGCGCAGCGCGCCGCGCGCCGCCTCGATCTGCTCGGCGCGCGGCCCGGCCACCGCCTCGGCCAGCGCGGCGCGCAGCTGCGCGAGCCGCGCGCGCCCGGCATCCAGCGCCATCCTGGCATCGTCATAGTCCTGCCGCGAGGAGGCGTTGCGCTGCACCAGATCGGCCTGCCGGGCGAACTGCGCCTCGGCATGCGTCAGATTGGCCTGGGCCTGGTCGACCGCGGCGCGCGCCTGGTCGATATCCTCCACCCGGGTGCCGGCCAGCAGCAGCGCCAGATTGGCCCGGGCCTGATCGCACCGGGCCAGCGCGAGGTCGCGCAGGTCGCGATAGGTGGCGTCGTCCAGTTCGGCCACCATGTCGCCGGCGCGGACCGCATCGCCCTCGCGCCGGGCCATGCCGGTCACCCGGCCTTCGGCGTTGAAGGCGAGGTCCACCTGGCGGATCTCGACATTGCCATACAGCGTGCCGGACGGCGGAACGGCGGTGACACGCTGCACCGCGAGCCAGGCGAGGCCCGCAACCGCCGTCAGCGCCAAGCCCCCCAGAGCCACCCGCTTCACCGACACGCCGACCTCCGTGCTGCCGTCTGGCGCGAGCCGATGCAGGCAAGGCCAGGACGTTGTTTCATAGGCGCTGACCCGGACGGAAAGAAAGGCCAAGGCCGTACCCCGGACGTAAGTCCGGGGATGAAAATCGCTCCGGCCGATGTCCAGGACCAGGACGGCGGCACACCGTTGGTGAAGCGGTTGGTGCGGCTGTGCCCGTCGACCGAAACCGTCGTGGTTGATGGCGGCTGAAAGACGCGGTTTATCTGCAGGCGACTGCTCAGCAGTCACAGTTCCGGTTGAATGGTCACGAGGCGGGTCGCCTCGGTTAGGTCCTCCGGCGTGTTGACGTTGAAGAATGGATCCACCGGCGTGGTCGGCCATTCCACCACCGAGCAGGAATATCGCCGCGTGAAGGTATCGATCTTGCGGATGCCGTCGCTCGCCACTGCACTGCGCAACTCGTCCCGGACAGACACGGGCCACAGGCCGACGACAGGATGGGTTCGCCCCTGGGAGGCGGCGCATGCGAAGGATGTATCGCCGTTCTGGCGCCCGGCATGCAACCGCACGACCAGATCACGCGGGAGGAACGGGGCATCGCCGGGGACCGTCACCACCCATTCGATCGCCGGGTGGAAGGCGGCACTCCATTCGAGTGTCGCAAGGACACCGGCCAGCGGCCCGGGATGATCCGGCAAACCATCGGCGACAACCGGCATCGCCAGGTCATCGAAGCGTCGCGGGTCATCATTTGCATTAAGGATCAACCGCGTAACCTGCGGCGCAACGCGATCGACCAGCCGGGCCAGAACGGTGCGGCTTCCTACCGTGCGCAGGGCCTTGTCACCGCCGCCGAGCCGGCGTGCCAGGCCGCCCGCGAGGATCGCACCGAGTGTCGGTGGAGTCGCTGGGTCAGGCATCCTCATTCTCCGCCTTGCGCCGGTGTCGGCCGCTCTCGTCGGCCACGAACTCCAAGCTTTGGTCGAAGACGATGCGCCCGGCACAGGATAATGCGACAAAACGTTTGCCGCGCGCCCGGCCAATGAGGGTCAGGCCGGCGCCGCGCGCCAGTTCGACGCCCCATGCTGTAAATCCCGAGCGGGATACGAGGATCGGGATGCCCATGCGCACCGTTTTGATGACCATTTCCGACGTGAGCCGTCCTGTCGTGTAGAAGATCTTGTCGGCGCCGCTGATGCCGTGGCGGTGCATATGCCCCGCAATCTTATCCACGGCATTGTGCCGGCCGACATCTTCCATGTAAGCTAACACTTTGTCCTGCCAGCACAGGACCGCTGCGTGGACAGCGCCGGCCTCCAGGTAGAGCGACGGCATGGTGTTGATGCTGTGCATCAGCCGGTAGAGCCAGGACGTACGGATTTCGGAGGTGGGCAGGCGAACGCCTTCGATCACGTCCATCAGGTCGCCGAATGCGGTGCCCTGGGCGCAGCCGGAGGTTTGAACCTTTTTCCTGAGCTTTTCTTCGTAGTTGGTTTTTCGTTCGGTGCGCACGACCACCACGGCGAGTTCCTCGTCGTGGTCGATGCCGGTGATCACGTCTTCCGGCCGCAGCATGCCCTGATTGAGGAAATATCCTACGGCAAGATCCTTTGGGGCGTCGCCGATGGTCATGGCGGTGACGATTTCCTGGCCGTTCAGGAACAGGGTCAGCGACCGCTCAACAGGCACTTTCGCCTCGACTGCCGCTCCGGTATGGTCAGTACCGGAGAGCGTTACGGTCAAGCGCGGGTCGTCAGGAGCGGGTCGGACGCGGATACGCTCGAACGTGTCTGAGATTGGACGATCTCCCATTCGATTTATATAGGCAGGGGCTCGCCAATGGCGAAGCCCCTGCCTGGGTTTGGGGCAGCGCCCCAACCTTCCCTGATGGGTCCGCATTTCTGCGGCCCGGCATCAGACCATCGACAAAGATGCCTTTCACCAGGTTGAGGACATTCGGTTCAGCCATGCCCATCCCCTATGACCTGATCCTCCGCAACGGCACCTGCGTGCTGCCCTGGGGCCTCGAACAAACCAGCGTCGGCGTCCGCCAGGGCCGCATTGCCGCGCTCGGCGTCGGCAGCAACGCCGAGGCCGCGGAGACCATCGACGCCGCCGGGCTGCATGTTCTGCCCGGGCTGATCGACCCGCATGTCCATTTACGCGACCCCGGCAACGCAGCGGTCGAGTCCATTCCCACCGGCACCAGGGCCGCCGTGCTGGGCGGGCTGGCTGTCGTGTTCGACATGCCGAACACCACGCCCCCGGTCGTCGATGCCGAGCGGCTGGCCTGGAAGCAGGACTACGTGGAAAGCGTCGCCTGGTGCGACATGGGACTCTATGTCGGCGGCACCAAGACAAACATCCCCGGCCTCCCGGTGCTGGAGAGCCGGCGGGGAGTGTGCGCCATCAAGATATTCGCCGGCTCGTCCACCGGCGACCTGATGGTGGAAGATGATGAGCACCTGGAACTGGTGATGCGCAGCGGCCGCCGCCGCATCGCCTATCACAGCGAGGACGAATACCGGCTGCAGGCCCGCAAGTCGCTGTACAAGTCGGGTGACCCGTATGCCAGCCACATGGCCTGGCGCGACGAGGAAACCGCCTTCCTGGGCACCAGACGGCTGATGGCGCTGGCCCGGCGCACCGGCCGGCCGGCGCATATCCTGCATGTCTCGACCGCCGAGGAACTGGATTACCTCAAGGATTTCCGCGACATCGCCACCTGCGAGGTGCTGGTCAACCACCTGACGCAGATCGCACCCGAGGTCTATGACACGCTGAAGGGCTTCGGCGTGATGAATCCGCCGATCCGCGGCAGGCGCCACTGGGAGGCGTCCTGGGCGGCGGTGCGCGACGGCACGGTGGACACGGTGGGTTCCGACCACGCCCCGCATCCGCGCGCGGCGAAGGAAAAACCCTGGCCGGACTGTCCGGCCGGCCTTACCGGCGTGCAGACACTGGTTCCCGTCATGCTGGATCATGTGAATGCCGGAAGGCTGTCGCTCGGGCGGATGGTCGATCTGATGTGCGCCGGTCCGGCCCGCGTCTATGGCGTGACCGGCAAGGGGCGGCTGGCTGCCGGTTACGACGCCGATTTCACCCTCGTGGACCTGCGGCACCGCCGGCGCATCGAGGAAAGCTGGATCGTCAGCCCCTGCGGCTGGACTCCGTTTGCCGGCATGCAGGTGACCGGCTGGCCGGTGGCGACCATCATCCGCGGTCAGGCCGTCATGCGCGAGGACGAAGTGCTCGGCACGCCGCGCGGGCGGCTGGTGGCGTTCGCGGGATAACCGGCGCGGGTCAGACGGCGGCTACAGGTTCGGCCAGCGCGCGGTGCGGTTGGATTCCTGTTCCGGCGTGAGCGTTTGCGGCCCGTCGGCAACGCCGCGCGGGGGGGGACCGTTCAGCCCCTCGGGGTTCGACCAGCAATCGATGCCGCCGAGGCTGCGCGTGCAGAATGGCGGGGCGGCGGGCGGCGGTTCCAGGGGCTTGCAGTAGCTCTTGCCCTGTTCCAGTCGCACCACCGAGCAGTTCTTGCCGGTCAGGCCCGAATACACCATGTCGCTGACCGCGCGCCCGAACACGGTGACGCTGGCGGCGTTGGCGGCCGCGAAGGCCCCGGTAGGCTCCGACTGGGGCGCACAGCCGGGCAGCAGCAGCAACATTGTCAACGCCAGCTGATGGCGACTTTTGGACATCGAGGCCGGGGGAAAGGCCCGGGGGGCAGCGCCCCCTTGCCTTGCTTGCCGGAACCTCATTTCTGCCGATCTGTATACGCGACGCATCCCGCGACTCTGGCGAAGAAAGGTTAAGGACCTCTGTGGCGCTGCCGTTTGCCCCGGGCCGCCGCCGCCGCTATGGTCCGCCGCCCCAGTGCTTGAGGAAATTCCGTGCCCGACATCTTCGACGAAGTCGATGAAGACCTGCGCGCCGAGCGCGCCCGCAAGGCATTCCAGCGCTATGGCGGTCTGGTTCTGCTCGCCGCATTGCTGGTGGTGGCGGGCGCGGCGGGCTGGGAGGCCTGGAAGGCGCATGCGGCAAAGCAGAACGCGCGCGAGGCTCTGCTGTTCGTCACCGCGCTCGACGGTGCCGCCGGGCCGCCGGGCGATGCGCGGCGGGCCGCCATGCTCGACCTGACCGGGCTGGCGCGCGACGGCAGCTCCGGCTACCGGGCGCTGGCCGGGCTGCGGGCGGCGGCGCTGCACGCCGATGCTGGCGATGCCGCCGACGCCGCAGCGTTGTGGGCGCAGGTGGCGGCCGAGTCGTCGGCCGATCCCCTGCTGCGCGACGCCGCCGTGCTGCAATCCGTACTGCACCAGATCGACAACGGCGATCCGGCGGCGCTCGCCGGCCGGCTCAGGCCGCTGGCCGCGCCCGACAATCCCTGGCACGCCCTGGCCGAGGAGGCGCAGGCGCTGCTTGACCTGCGGCAGGGCCACACCGACGCGGCGCGCGACACCCTCAAGCAGCTCAGCCGGGACGTGACGGCGCCGGAAGGCGTGCGCGGCCGCGCCGGCGGGCTGCTGGCGCGGCTCGGCGGATGAGCGGCCTGCCGGATATCAAGGCGGGGCAAGGCCGGGCAGGGCGCCTGTCGCGCCGCGCCGTGCTGGTGCTGCCGGCCGTGCTGGGCGGCTGCAGCCTGTTCGATTCCTGGTTCGGCGAGAACAAAGCGCCGCTGCCCGGCAAGCGGGTGGCGGTGATCAGCCCGCGGCGGGGCCTGGAGGTGGATGCCAGGGACGCGCGCGTGGTGCTGCCGCCGCCGGCGGCCAATGCCGCGTGGCCGCAGGCCGGCGGCATCCCCTCGCATGCCATGGGCCATCTTCAGGTGCGCGACGTGCTGGCCCCCGCCTGGCACGCCGGTATCGGCGAGGGCGGCGGCTATCGCAGCAAGATCACCGCCCAACCGGTGGTGGCCGGCGGGCGGGTGTTCACCATGGACAGCGACGCCGTGGTGACCGCCTATGATTCGACGGATGGCCGGCAGGTCTGGCGCGTGGACACCCAGGCCGAGGGCGACCGCAGTACCAATGTGGGCGGCGGCATCGCCGTGGAAGGCGACATCCTGTACGCTGGCACCGGCCGGGCCGAACTGCTGGCGCTGGCGGCGGCCACCGGCAGCATTCGCTGGCGCAAGACACTGGCCACCCCGGTGCGCGCCGCCCCCACCATCGCCGACGGGCGCATCTTCGTCATCACCCTGGACAGCCAGATCCAGGCGTTGGCGGCGGATGACGGGCGGCGGCTCTGGGGCTATCAGGCGACCAACCCGGAAACCAGCATGCTGGGCCTGCCCGCGCCGGCCTATGCCGACGGGCTGGTGGTGGCCGGGTTCGGCTCGGGCGATCTGGTGGCGCTGCGCGCCGCGACGGGGTCGGTGGCCTGGAGCGACAGCCTGGCAGCGGTGCGCGGCCGCAACAGCCTGCTCGACCTGTCGGCGGTGCGGGGCCTGCCGGTGGTGACCGACGGGCGGGTTTATGCCGGCGGCGTGGGCGGGCTGACCCTGTCGCTGGACCTGCGCACCGGACGGCGCCTGTGGGAGCGCGACATCGCCACCGGCGACACGCTTTGGGTGGCCGGCGACTGGCTGTTCCTGCTGTCCAGCGACGGGCATGTGGCGGCGGTCAGGCGGTCCGACGGCCGGATTGCCTGGGTGACCGAACTGCCGCAGTTCGAGGACGAGGAAAAGAAGAAGGATCCGATCCACTGGATCGGTCCGGTGCTCGCCGGCGACCGGCTGATCCTGGGGTCCAGCAACGGGCTGGCGCTGGCCGTCAGCCCCTATACGGGCGACATCCTCGGCCGGCAGGATCTGTCCGGCCCGGTGGCGGTGGCGCCTGCGGTGGCGGGCGGCACGGTCTATGTCATCACCGACGACGCGACGCTGGCGGCACTGCGCTGAGCCAGGACACGCTTCCTGTCGTCGTCGTCGCCGGCCGCCCGAATGTGGGGAAATCGACGCTGTTCAACCGCCTGGCCGGGCGGCGTTCGGCGCTTGTTTCGGACACTCCGGGCGTCACCCGCGACCGCAAGGAGGCGGAGGCGCTGCTGCGCGGCCGGCGGGTAACGCTGGTCGATACGGCGGGGCTGGAGGAAGCGGCGCCGGAAACGCTGGCCGGGCGCATGCGGGCTTCCTCGGCCAGTGCGGTGGCCACCGCCGACCTGGTGCTGTTTGTGGTCGATGCGCGTGACGGCATCGTGCCGGCGGATGCGCATTTCGCCACCTGGCTGCGCCGCCAGGGCCGGCCGGTGCTGGTGGTGGTGAACAAGGCCGAAGGAAGGGCCGGGTCGAACGCGGCGCTGGAGGCTTATTCGCTCGGGCTGGGCGAGCCGGTGGCGGTATCGGCCGAGCATGGCGAGGGCCTCGCCGACCTGATGCGCGAGATCGCCGACCGGCTGCCCGAGGCGGCCGGGACCGAAAAGGAAGCGGACCGGCCGCTGAAGCTGGCCATTATCGGGCGGCCGAACGCCGGCAAATCGACCCTGCTCAACCGCCTGCTGGGCGAGGAGCGGATGATCACCGGCCCCGAACCCGGGCTGACCCGCGACGCGGTGGCGGTGCGGCTGACCGATGCCGACGGCACCGTGATCGAGCTGGTCGATACTGCCGGCATGCGACGACGGGCGCGGATTGAACAGCCGCTGGAGAAGATGTCGGTGAGCGCGTCGATCGAAGCGCTCAAGATGGCCGAGGTGGTGGTGCTGGCGGTCGACGCCGTCGAGGGGCTGCACGAGCAGGATTTGCAGATCGCCCGGCTGGTCGAGCGCGAAGGGCGCGCCTGCGTGCTGGCGCTGACCAAATGGGACGCCGTGGCCGACCGCAATGCCGCCCGGCGCGCGGTGTCGGACCGGCTGGAGACCAGCCTGGCGCAGATGAAGGGAATTCCGGTGGTGACGCTGTCGGCGCAGACCGGCCAGGGGCTGGAGAAGCTGCTGCCGGCGGTGCGGGCGGCGCATGCGGTGTGGAACACGCGCATCGCCACCGGCGCGCTGAACCGCTGGTTCGAGGCGGCGCTGGAACGCCATCAGCCGCCGCTGGTGGCCGGGCGGCGGCTGAAGCTGCGCTATATGACGCAGGCGAAGGCGCGTCCGCCGACTTTCATCGTCTTCGGCACCCGCGCCGAGCAGACGCCGGAGGACTACCAGCGCTATCTGATGAACGCGCTGCGGGAGAGTTTTGACCTCCCCGGCACGCCGATCCGGCTACAGTTCCGCGGCACGGAGAATCCGTACGCGCCGGACTGACACGCACCGGAGCGACCGGCGGGAACCCGGCCGCCGCCAAAACCAAGCCTGCCAGGGCGGGTGCGGAGGAACGCCTATGGACGACCTGGAACAACGCACGATCCGCAAAGTGTCGGCGCGGCTGATCCCTTTTCTGATCGTCTGCTACTTCGTGGCCTATCTGGACCGGGTGAACGTGGGTTTCGCCGCGATCACCATGAACAAGGATATCGGGCTGACCGCGACGATGTTCGGCTTCGGCTCGGGCATCTTCTTCGTGGCATATTTCCTGTTCGAGCTGCCGTCCAACCTGTTCCTGAACCGGTTCGGGGCGCGCAAATGGATCGCCCGGATCATGGTCACCTGGGGCATCATCTCCGGGCTGACGGCCTTCGTGGCACCGATCGGGCAGATCACCGGGCTGGGGAACGAATACACGTTCTATCTGTTGCGCGTGCTGCTCGGGCTGGCGGAAGCGGGGTTCTTCCCCGGCATCATCTTCTTCCTCACGCTGTGGTTCCCCTCGGCTTACCGCGCGCGCATCATCGGCCTGTTCATGGCGGCGATTCCGGTCTCTTCGGCGATCGGCTCGCCGGTTTCCGGCCTGCTGCTGGGCCTGCACGGTCTGGCCGGGCTGGCCGGCTGGCAGTGGCTGTTCATTCTGGAAGCCGCCCCCGCCTTGGTACTGGCGGTCGTCACCTATTTCTACCTCACCGATCGCCCGGCGGACGCGGCCTGGCTGGCGCCCGAGCAGCGGGCCTGGCTCGTCGGGCGGCTGGCCGCCGAGCGGGCGCAGCGCCAGGCCGTCCACGATTTCTCCGTATGGCAGGCGATCACCCACGTCCGGGTGTGGGGCCTGTCGCTGGTTTATTTCGGCGGCGTCGCCGGGCTGTACGGGGTCGGCTTCTGGCTGCCGCAGATCGTCAAGGCGTTCGGGCTGAGCAACGCCGCGACCGGCTGGGTGGTGGCGATCCCGTACGGGGTGGCGGCAGGGGGGATGGTCTGGTACGGGCACCGCTCCGACCGCACCGGCGACCGCACCGGCCACGCCGCGGCGGCCCTGCTGGTGGCGGCCGCCGGCATCGCCGCATCCACGCTGACGCAGGATCCCGTGCTGACCATGGTGGCATTCACGATCGGCTCGTGCGGCGTGTTCGCCCTGCTGCCGGTGTTCTGGACGCTGCCGACGGCGGTGCTGTCCGGCGCCTCCGCGGCAGCGGGGATCGCGGTGATCAACTCGCTCGGCAATCTGGCGGGTTTCGCCGGACCCTATGCCATGGGCTGGGTCAAGGACACGACCGGCAATTTTTCCGGGGGGCTGCTGCTGGTCGCGGGACTGGCGGTGGTGGCGATGGGGGTCGTGCTTGCGCTGGGGCACGACCGGGAACTGGAGCGGCGGCCGGCCCGGTCGTAGCGGGGCGTAGCCCCCGCACCCCACCAGGGGCTTCGCCCCTGTACCCCACCAAGGGCCTTGGCCCTTGCAACCCGTTTCTTAGAACGCCTTTCAAAACCGCCTCTCCAAGGCCCGCAAGCAGATGAGGGAACAACCGAGAGAGGTGAATGCGTGGTGGATGT
>Ga0326727_10007697_pt1 | contig 28149 bp, 21 predicted proteins | sample MB2enrmetagenome_FD_207643 | JGI IMG/M metagenome (GOLD analysis project Ga0326727, IMG submission 207643) | Lab enriched peat soil microbial communities from McLean, Ithaca, NY, United States - MB29MY | ecosystem: Environmental > Terrestrial > Soil > Wetlands > Peat | place: USA: New York...
TGAAACCCCGCGGCCGTAGCCGTGCCGAGCGACGTGGTCCGTTCGCCCCCGCGCGGGGGCGTGGGTTGAAACGGCGGGATGGCAGATTTCAGATTCCAGATTTCAGGTTCGCATCCACGCGGGGCGTAGGGGTCCGAGCTGAGTTAAGTTGGGGAGCTTATTTTGCGGCCGGGGGAAGGCTGAACGTGACGTCCCGGTCGAGCCGCATACCGATCAACGAGCCGGCCGCCAAGGCAGCTTGCTTGCCATGAGGGAGAAGAATCGCCAAGGTGACACCTGTGGCGGCCGCCGCGATGCCCGGGCCTAACCCGCCCGCCGCACCTGCCGCGGTGGTGACGCCGATAATGGCTGCTTGCTTCTTTCGCGAGGCCCCGCCACCCTTCAAATCACCCTCTGGTCCGACATTGGGATCGCCTCCGCCCTCACTTGAAAAAACTTCGGTCAGTGATCCGAGGATAGCTTGCTTCTGCCCGTTGGGCAGTTCAACGGTGTCAAAAACGAGAGACAGGTTCCCACCTTTTCCGCGGCGTCCGGCGGCCTTCACCTCAGCAATATGGCCATCAATCCGCGTACCTTTGACTAGAACATCCCGGTCCTCGACGGCCACGGGATCAAGCAAAGTAGTGAGAATCCTGTCACCTGGCCGGGAAGTTTTTGAGCTTACCGAGGAGTGTAACTGGAGTTTGAACTCCGTCCCTTCAGGAATCGTAATCTCATTCTCATTCGGGTTCTCGTTTGCGTTTTCACCCTCTTGCTGAGCCCAGAGCGGCAGCGCCAGCAACATCAAGGCACATCCTGCGGCCAGCAGCCAAAGAGATCTTCGCTTCATTACCAGACTCCCGATCACGAACACTTCACCCCTTCTAGAGGTGCCCAACTTCTACGCCCTGCTTATTTCACCACCAAACCTCTGGTCGAGTCAAAGAGAAAATAAGCGCAAAATCCTCGCACTTCCTCTAACCCTTTGATGCAGCTTCTCCCCGCAGGTTGGATGAAGGGGACCCTGGGGCGATCATCGTTTGGCCAGGGATGGCTGGAATTGCCCATTTTCGATTGCCGATTGCCACTGCTCGAAACTCGAAACTGGAAATTCGAAACTCGGAAAAGACGCTGCTACGACCCATTGGAGCCGAGTTTCGATTTTCGAATTTCGGTTTTCGGCTCCCACAATCGCCAATCGGCCCGCCGCGGCGGGGCAATCAGCAATCGGCAATGGTAGCCAGCCTACTCGCGCACCTCCGCGTGGTGGCGCACTTCCACTCCTTCCACCAGGAACAAAACATCTTCGGCAATATTGGTGGCGTGATCAGCGAGGCGCTCCAGAGCGCGGGCAATGAACATCAGGTTGATGCTTTGCCGGACCTTGGTGGGATCCTGCTCCATCAGCCCGATCAACTCTTCATATACGGAGTCACGGAGTTGATCGATAACATCATCGGAGGTAAGGATGCTACGTGCGAGTTCGGCATCCTTCCTCACGAAAGCATCCAGGCTTTTCCGAATCATCGACTGGGCGAGGGTCGCCATATGAGGAATATCGACCGACTCTCGCGGCATGGGTTCACGCATCAGGGCCAGAGTCCTGCGAACGATGTTGACCGAAATATCCCCCATGCGCTCCAAGTCGTTGTTGATCTTGATGGCAGCGGTTATAAACCTGAGGTCGGTCGCCATGGGCTGAACACGCGCCAAGAGGCTGGTGGCTAACTCGTCAATCTCGATCTCCATCCGGTTGATTCTGGCTTCGTTCTGGAGGACCTGCTGCGCCGCCACCTCATCTTTATCAATGAGCGACTGGATGCTGCGGTAGACGGAGTCCTCCACCAGCCCGCTCATTTCGAGCAGCCGGCTTCTGAGGTGATCAAGCTCTTCTTCAAAGTGGCGCATCATCTTTGCTCCTCTATCCGAACCGGCCGGTGATGTAGTCTTCGGTTTCCTTTTGGGCAGGTGTCTTGAAGACGATTTCCGTCTTGTTATATTCGATCAGTTTTCCCAACAGGAAAAAGCCCGTGAAATCCGCCACCCGCGCGGCCTGCTGCATGTTGTGGGTAACAATAATCAGTGTACACTGGTCCTGGAGGGAGAAGAGCAACTCCTCTATTTTCGCCGTAGCGATGGGATCAAGGGCGGAGCAGGGCTCATCGAGGAGCAGGACTTCCGGGTCGACAGCCAAAGCTCTGGCAATGCACAAACGCTGCTGTTGACCCCCGGAAAGAGCGTAGGCCGATTTCTGGAGTTGATCTTTCACCTCCTCCCACAGTGCCGCGCGTCGCAGACTCTTCTCCACTTTTTCCCTCAGGGCGGCCCCACCGTGGCTCCCATTCACCCGAAGGCCGTAGGCGATATTGTCAAAAATGGACTTGGGAAAGGGATTGGGCCTCTGAAAAACCATTCCCACGCGACGACGCAGCGTGACCGGGTCCATGGCAAGAAGGTCTTCATTGTCGAGCAAGATCTCGCCCTCGGCCCTGGCGTGCGGCACCGTCTCGTACATGCGGTTCAAAGTGCGCAAGAAAGTCGACTTGCCACAACCCGAAGGACCAATGAGGGCTGTGATGCGGTTGGTGGGGACCTGAAGGCTGACGGCAAAGAGGGTTTGCTTGGGACCGTAGTAGAAGTCCAATCCGGAAACCCGCATTTTAACGTCGTCTGCGGCCACTGTCCCTCCTAAAGATTGAGCGGGGCGGATTTCCTGCTTGGCCAGCGCCGCACCACCGCCATCCGAAGTCGCCATGGCAGTTACCACCTAATGGGCAGTTCGCCCGGAAACGAATAATCTGGCGGCAACGTTCGCCACCAGCACTAGGGTCAAGAGAACCAATCCGGCAGCCCAGGCCTGCTTATGCCAATCATCATAGGGCGAGATCGCGTAAGTATAGACCATGACCGGCAGCGAGGCCGTAGGCTGATTCCACCCCGGGCTCCAGAACCGATTGCTAAAGGCGGTGAACAACAGCGGCGCCGTTTCGCCCGCGACACGAGCAATATCGAGAATTATCCCCGTGACAATCCCCTTGCGAGCCGCGGGCACCACCACGGTGGCGATAGTTTTCCATTTGCTCGCCCCCAACGCCAAGGCGCCTTCCCGCAGCACCAGCGGGACCGTGCGCAGGGCTTCTTCCGTGCTGCGCACCGCGATGGGGATCATCATCACGCCCAGCGCCAAACCTCCCGCTAAGGTTGAAAAATGCTTCATCGGCAAGACCACGATCGTCCAAGCAAAGATCCCCATGACAATCGAGGGTACACCGTTCAAGAGATCAGCCGTGTACCGAACGACGAAGGGAAACGCCCGGCCCCCAAACTCAGCCAGATAGACGCCCCCCAGGAAACCAATAGGGATGCCGAAGGCAGACGCCAGTAGAAGCAGCTTCCCGCTCCCCACAATGGCGTTGGCCATCCCTCCACCGCTTTCGCCAACGGGGGTCGGCAAGTGCGTCAGGAAGGCCCAACTGAGGGAGCTTCCTCCATTCCACACCAGGTACCCCAGGATGAAAAATAAGACGCCAACCGTAACCAAGGCACAAAGCCCCGTCATGCTGAACATGAAATAGTTGACGAACTTACGCCAGATATTACGCCAGAGCATTAGTGCCCCGACCCCTTCTGAGTTGTGAAGATAATTGCAATTCGCGCCAAGCCGTTAATCACAATAGTCAGCGCAAACAGCACCAGCCCCAGCTCGATCAGCGCCTGCAGGTAAAGATCGCCAGTGGCTTCGGCGAATTCGTTGGCAATCACTGCGGCGATGGAATAGCCGGGCGCAAATAAGGAAGCACTGATTTTGGGATCGTTTCCGATGACCATGGTAACCGCCATCGTCTCACCTAAAGCTCTTGCCAAGGCGAGGAAGATGGAGGCCATGATGCCAATGCGGGCGTAAGGTACCACGACCTGCCAGGTGGACTCCCACTTTGTAGCGCCGAGCCCCAAGGCCGCCTCACGTTGTTCTACCGGGACAGCCAACAGGACTTCGCGTGAGAGCGAAATGATAAATGGCACGACCATGATGGCCAGTACCAAACCGCCCGCCAACATCCCCACGCCGTACATCGGCCCCCGAAAAAGCGGTAGGAATCCCAAAGTGCGCTTCAGGAATGGCTCGCCGTATTGACGAAGAAACGGCACCAGGATGAATATGCCCAGCAATCCGTAAATTACGCTGGGAATTGCCGCCAGGAGCTCAATGACAAAGGTCATCGCATTCGAGATGCGCGGAGGCGCCAGCTCAGAAAGGAAGATTGCCGCCCCAACTCCCAGCGGAACCGCCACAAGCAAGGCAAGCGCGGAGCTGACAAGTGTGCCATAAACGAATGGCAAAGCGCCGAAGTCGCCGCTAACCGGATCCCAAGTGCGACCGGTCAAAAATCGAAACCCAAACTTGTGTAGTGCACCCGCAGAATTGATATAAAGCTGTTGAACGAGCGCTACCGTCACCAGCAGGATACTCGCCGCGCAGAGAAGCGTGAAGATGTGGGCAAACGTATCGCCGCTTCGAAGGCCTTGGATAAAAGCAGGCGCCCGGCGATTTGAAGCCGGGCGCCCTGCCGGAACTGGAATGCCTGCCATAGCGATTTATTGGATCTGCGAAATCTGCTTCAACTCCTTCGCAACCACTTCCTTGGGAAGCCGCGCGTAGGACAGAGCTTCAACTTCCTTTTGACCGTCGTTCAGCATCCAATTGAGAAAACCCTTGATGACACCCTTCTTAGTGGCGTCCTCGATTTTCGTCGGAATCAGGAGGTAGGTGAAGCTGGCAATCGGATAAGCAGCTTTGCCAGGAGCGTTGGTGATGGAAACGCGGAAATCTTCGGGCATGGTCTTCGCGTAGCTTGCCGCTGCGGCAGTCACGCTTGCGAGGTTCGCTTTCACGAAGACGCCCGCAGCGTTTCTAACCTGACCGTAGGGTATCTGGTTCTGGATGGCGTAAATGAGTTCGACATAACCAATCGACCCTGGCGTTTCTTTAACCATGCCAGTGACGCCCTCATTACCCTTGCCGCCCAACCCAACAGGCCAATTCACGGAGGTGTTCCGCCCGACCTTGCTTTGCCACTCCGGAGAGACCTTCGAGAGGTAGTCGACCCAGACGTACGTAGTTCCGCTACCCTCCGAGCGGTGTACAACGACGATATCTAGAGCAGGGAGGTTTATTCCCTTATTGTACTTGGCAATCTCAGGGTCATTCCATTTGGTGATTTTGCCGAGATAGATGCCCACCAAAACATCGGGCGTAAAATTAAGCTCCTGTGACACACCGGGAATATTGTAGGTGGGAATGACGGCGCCCAATACCGTTGGAAAGTGAAGAATCTTGGTTTTGGCCTGTGCGAGCTGTTCGTCATTCATGGGAGGGTCTGAAGCGCCGAAATCCACCGTCCCAGACAAGAGCTGACGAATTCCTCCACCAGAACCAATGGATTGATAGTTGATCTGAATGTCGGAGTGGATTTTGTTGTAATCTGAGAACCACTTCGAGTAAATCGGGTACGGGAAAGTAGCCCCGGCGCCGTTGAGCATAACTGCATCCGGGGTAGGAATAGGTGCGGCATTCAAGGCTGAGGAGTGAAACGCCACAAGGCTTCCTAAGACAAGGGCGGCACTCAGAAGAATAATTGGCAGATATGGTAGTTTTTTCATTAGGTGTTGTCCTCCATTCTTACTCTTCCCCGGCTGCATTACAGAAGAATTAAGCGGGGGTTAATAATCGGGACAGGCCGGGACAAGCCAGCCCCAGCATTAGAGATTAGCCTCCGGCGTGGCGGGGCCACTACAGAGAGCGTTGAAGGGCTTTTCTGTAACCTGCCAAAAAAGAGACCGGTCCCGCGCTAGGAGCGGCCGGACAAGCCAGCAGGTCCCATCCCCAACGCTTCGAACCGATCGCTGCTGAAGTCAAACTGAGCGATCATCTCGTGGACTCCCGCCAAGCCAAGAGGCAGCCACCGTCCGAAGGTGTAGTGAACTCAGAACAGTCTGTGGCAGGCAGGTTAATCTAACGTGAAGAAATTGTTACAGGAGTGTTGCATTATCTCGAACTGGAAGGTTGGAGTTGGCGTCATGCTCGCTTATCTGATCCCTCCTCAGCGTGCAACCGACCCCTCACCCGTCCCCGTCAGCTGACGGACTGGTGAAAGCGCCGGTAGCGGGACACCCTCTCCCCGAGGGAGAGGGCAAAGACCCAATTCGCTACCGTCTCCTCGGGAAATGGGCAGAAGTTAGAGGTGGGGCCGCCGTGTCAGGCGGAGGATGTGGGACACGTTCAGCTTACCAAGGAGGGGGTCAGCCCGCCAACTCCCCTCCTCTTTGAGGAGGGGGCAGGGGGTGGTGAGAGTGCGTGCCTGTAAATTGCTAAGTGGGACACCACACTAGCCCGCTCGCTACTTACTTGGTTCCTGCTGCGGGCGGCGTCGAGGCCAGGCGGTTGAGCACTTCGCCGAGCTTCTTCACCTCCTCGCCGTAGCCTGCCCAATCGCCTTGCCGTTGCAACTGCAAGGCGCGTTGGTAGTGCTGGTTGGCCTCGCGGATGAGCGCCTGGGTATCGACCGCAGGGGCGCCAGGCGCCTTGGTGGGTGCTTGCGCGGCTGGTCCCGCAGGCGGAGCGGGTCCCGCGCTGGTAGTCACCGTGCCACTGAAGATCCTGCTCAGCGCCGCGTCCAGTGTATCTTCCATTACCACGTGGTCCGAGTAGGACACGATCACGCGCTTCAATTGCGGCAAGCCACCTCCGGCCTCAGCGGCGAGGTAGAGGGGTTCAACGTACAGGACCGAATTCAAAACCGGAACGACGAGCAAGGTGCCACGGATCACCGTTGAGCCGCCCTGCCCCCAGAGCGTGAGTTCCTGGGAGATTCCAGGGTCCTGGTCGATTCGCGATTCGATCTGTTGCGGCCCATAGACAAGCTTTTGCTTGGGGAAAGTAAAGACCAGCACCTTGCCGTACTCGGGGACATCGCAGCGGGCAGCCATCCAGGCAATCATGTTGTCTTTGCGGGCGGGAGTGAACGGCACCATCAGGATGAACTCTTCCCGCACGCCCACTTCCGCCAGCTTCATGATCGTGTAGTAGGGACTCATCGGCGCGGCGGTGCCACGCGCGGCGCTTTGCGCAACCCGCCACAGGTCTTCCTTGTTGTAGAAAACTCTCGGGTCCGTCATGTGGAACAGCGCGTACTTGCCGGCCTGGATGGAAAAGAACTCTTCCGGGTAGCGGATGTGGGCGCGCAGATCCTCAGGCATGGCCGAAAGCGGTTCGAAAACTCCCGGGAAAATACTGTTGTAAGCCTGGATGAGCGGGTCGGAGGCGTCGCTGATGTAGAAGCGCACTTGCCCGCTGTAAGCATTGATGGTCGCCTTGACGGCATTGCGCATGTAATTCCCTACTTCCTCCGCAGGCTCTGAGTAAGGATACATCTCGGAGGTGGTGTAGCCATCCACTATCCAATAAAGCGACCCGTCGCTCGCCACGACCAGGTAGGGGTCGTGGTCGTAGGCAAGAAAAGGCGTGAGCCGCTGCGCGCGCTCCAGAACCCGCCGGTAGATCATCAACCGGCTCTCGGGTTGGATATCACTTGAGAACAGGACGTTCTTTTCGCCGAAGGCAAGCGCGAACAGGAGCCTTCGCCAGAAGTTCTCAACCGGGATTCCACCCGCGCCCTGGTAGTTCGTATAGACGTTCTGGTCTCCCTGGGGGTAATCGAACTCCTGCGCCCGGGTTCTCACGAAGCAGTAGTCGTTCTGGAGTTCGCCGTAGTAGATTTCCGGCCGGGTGATCCGGATGGACATGGTGGAGACCGGGGGGATGTTCTTGATGAACAGTACCGGCAGGCCTTCAGTGGTGAATTCATTCACCGGCCCGAGGCAAAGGCCGTAGCCGTGGGTGTACGCCAGGTGCTCGTTGATCCAGCTCTGTCCCGGCAGGCTGGCGGCAGAAAGCTCGCGCGGCGAGAGTGAGACCTGGCGGTAAATCCCGTTAATCCAATAGCGATCGTTATCAACGTGCTGGAAGTCGTAGTAAGTGCGGATCTCCTGGAGCTGGGCGAAGGTGGTCAACAGCGGCTTGTGGTCCCACATGCGGACGTTGCGGAATGTCGCCTCATTCTTCCGGATGTCATCCAAGCTCAAGTCTTCGACGGCGGAGAATTCGCGCTCCTCGAAGCGATCCAGCGCATACGCCTGGCGGGTGAATTTGATGGCGTTGGCGATGTAGGGGCGTTCCCTGTCAATTTCATTGGGGGCAACGATGAAGCGCTGGACGATCTCGGGATAGATCGACCCGCCGAGCACGGTCACGGCCACCAGAAGGCCCACGGAATAGAGCGCCGGTCGCACACGCCCCCACTTCGCCCCGGCTGCAAATGCCACGGCCGTCAACAGGCAAAGGAAGAGTTCCAGTCTTAGAACGGGCAGCGTGGCGTGCACATCCGCGTACCCGGCGCCATAGATGAGCCCGCGTGGGGAATAAAGCAAGCCGTACATGGCCAGCCGAACTCGATAGGCGAAGACAACAAACAGCAAGGCCGCCAGCGCCATCAAGTGCGCGCGCGCCCCTCCCATCACTTTGGGCCCACGCGGCGTGACCCATACCCCGCCTTCCACAAGATAGAGGAATACGGCGCTCAAAAGACACACAATGACCGCAATCAGCACAAGGTGATAGAGAAACCAGTTGAAGGGCAGGCGGAAGAGATAAAAGCCCAAATCGATGCCAAACAGCGGGTCCTGCTGGCCGATGGATTGCGCGTGACTGGCCATCTGGTACTCCAGCCAGTGGTTCATGCCCCATTGGCCGATCACGTATCCAATCAGCAGAACGCCGGCCCAGATGACCCAGCGGAAAGCAATGCCGAACCGGTCGAGCGCCGAAAACTCGATGACCTCACCGTTAACCCGATAGCTGTGCCGGTGGGCGACAGCACGGGCGATCAGCAGGTTCAATGCAGTCACGGCCATGAAACCCACTCCGACCAGCCCGCTCAGTTGTATCTGGGTTAAGAGGATCGTCCGAAAAATGACTCGGAAGCCTTCCTGCTTGAACCAGAGCCAGTCCACTAACAGGTCAACACCGTTAGTGAAGAGGGGAAGAAATATCAGGAAAAACAAGACAAGCGCGAGAATTATTCGTGTGCGTCTTTTTGTTGGCATGATAACACTCCCCACCTAAATCTTCAGCGCCGCCGTAGCGCTGACCTTTAGGTCAGCACGAGAAATGCTGACCTAAAGGTCAGCGCTACGCGGTCACCACCGCTGGTGCACTAGTTCGCGGATTTTGGTGTCGTAAACTTCACGCACTTTAGCCATTTGCGCTTCGCTGAGCGGGGCCAGATCGCTTGCGCGGACGTTGTCCTCAACCTGCACGGCACGCTTGGCTCCCGGGATGGCGCAGGTGACAGCGTCAAACATCAGGATCCATCGCAGGGCCAGTTGAGCCATGGTGGCGCCTGACGGAACAAGGTTTTTGAGAATCTCCACAGCCTCCAGCCCGATTTCAAAATCCACCCCGGAGAAAGTCTCACCCCGGTCGAACGCTTCTCCCTGGCGATTGAAGTTGCGGTGGTCGTCCTTGGGAAATGCGGTGTGGCGGGTCATCCGTCCCGACAAGAGCCCGCTCGCCAGCGGCACACGCGCCAGGATACCCACGCGCCGCCGCTTGGCCTCCGGGAAGAGCAGTTCCGCAGGGCGATGCCGAAACATATTGAAGATGATTTGAATGGTCTGCACGCCGGGGTATTCGATGGATTTCAGAGCCTCTTCCACGGTCTCCACGCTCACACCGTAATAGCGGAGCTTGCCAGCCCGGACCAGGTCATCAAGGATACCGAAGACCTCCGGCCGGTAGAGGAGGACAACGGGCGGACAGTGCAATTGCAGGAGGTCGATGCAATCCGTTTCGAGATTGTTCAGGCTGTCCTCAATGAAGTGGGTAAGATTCGCCTTGTTGTACCCATCTGGAGTGTGCGGGGAGAGCCGACGGCCGGCCTTGGTGGCGACGTATAGGGTTTCTTTCCGTTCTTTGCGCAGCCGCGCCACTAGCCGCTCACTGCGGCCCATCCCATAAACGTCTGCGGTGTCAATAAAGTTGACACCAAGATCGATGGCCCGGTGCAGGGCAGCGAGGGATTCTTTATCATCAACTTCTCCCCAGGCCGATCCAATTGCCCACGCTCCAAAGCTGACTTCCGAGACTTTCCAGCCGGTGCGGCCAAGTTCACGATAGCGCATTTGAGTTTGCTCCTATTTAGCTCGCCCACCCCTTGGCCCGCTCTACCGCGCGTCGCCAGCCCTCGCAAAGCTCCTCGCGGCGAGCCATTTCCATGCAAGGTTCGAAACGCCGTTCTATTTTCAATTGAGTTTTCAAATCGGATTCGCTCCGCCAAAATCCGGTGGCCAAGCCGGCCAGGTACGCGGCCCCGAGCGCCGTCGTCTCCGTCGTGGCCGGCCGTTCGACGGGAACTCCGAGAATGTCAGCCTGAAACTGGCAGAGGAAATCGTTGCGCGCGGCTCCACCATCCACGCGCAGCACTTCCGGCTTGATTCCCGAATCCCGCGTCATGGCATCCACCACCTCGCGCGTCTGATAAGCGATGGATTCAAGCGCCGCGCGAACCAAGTGCTTTCGGTTAGCGCCACGAGTCAGGCCCACGATGGTGCCCCGGGCATACGCATCCCAGTGGGGCGCTCCCAGCCCCACGAAAGCGGGGACGAAATAAACGCCGTGAGTGTCCGGCACCGAGCGGGCGATCCCCTCCGTCTCGGAGGCCTCTCGGATCAACCCCATTTCGTCACGAAGCCACTGAATGGCCGCGCCGGCAATGAACACGCTGCCCTCCAGCGCGTATACAATCTGGCCATTCCTTCCCCAGCCGATGGTTGCCAGCAGCCCCGCCTGGGAGTGGGGAATAGCGGGGCCGGTGTTCATCAGCAGGAAGCAGCCTGTGCCGTAAGTATTCTTGACGGCGCCGGGCTTAAAGCACTGGTGGCCAAACAGTGATGCCTGCTGGTCGCCGGCCACGCCGGCAATCGGAACCCTGGACCCGAACAAATCGGTTTCTGCGAAGATTTCGCTGGAAGACTTCACCGTGGGAAGCAATGACTGCGGAATGCCAAAGTAGCTGAGAATCTCCTTGTCCCAGGCGAGTGTGGCAATATTGAAAAGCATTGTGCGCGAGGCGTTGGAGACATCCGTCGAGTGGATTTTGCCGCCCGTGAGTCGCCAGATCAGCCAGGAGTCAATGGTCCCGCAGGCGAGTTCGCCTCGCTCGGCCCGTTCACGAGCGGAGGGGACATTTTCCAGCAGCCATGCAATCTTGGTCCCGGAAAAATAAGCGTCGGTCATCAAACCGGTTCTTTCCCGTATAACCTTGTCGAAGCCCTTTTGCCGGATGCGGTCGCACAGGGCAGCGGTACGGCGACACTGCCAGACGATGGCAGGATGAATAGGCATGCCGGTGGCCCGGTCCCAGAGGACCACAGTTTCGCGCTGGTTCGTAATGCCGATGGCGGCAAGGTCCTCTGCACTTGCTTGACCCTCCGCCAGTGCAGTTTTCGCGACTTCCAACTGCGATTGCCAGATTTCCTCGGCATCGTGCTCGACCCAGCCGGGACGCGGATAATACTGCTTGAATTCTCGACTGGCTGAGGCGCACGCCGCGCCGTTGCGGTCAAACAACATGGCGCGCGAACTCGTCGTGCCCTGGTCGAGGGCTAAAACGTAATTTGGCATCCCAATAATCTCCCGGGAGCGCTCTAGCTTACTTGAATTGAGAGCAGAAAGACAAATGGAGTTTGCCGCGTCATGTAATCCCTCAGTCTCGGATGGCAGCGCAGGTAGCGCCGGTCCCGCGTCCGCGGGGCCGGCACGTGCCGCCCTCCCGACGATGTCGGGACAGGTTCCGGGCGGCGCTACTTGTTTGCCCGCGCCGCGGGAAGGGTTCGGCGAGCATACCCCAAAGTGCTTGAACTATTTATCCAAGGATGCGATACTAGCCTCGTTCACCTTTAAGCGAACGGTTTTGGGATTGAAACCTAATCTTCAGCTTTAACGTCTTAGGAAGGGCAGGTTCGCCGCTTTGGTGGGCGGCCTGATTCCTATGCGAGACAGGAGTTTGTATGGCAGATAAGACCCCAGGCCCCGCGCACTCGATGTTCGGTTTGAACGAGCCGACCCAGAGTACCGCCCCGGCTGCCGCACCCAGCGCCCCCCAGGTTGTGTATGTGCAGGCGCCGTCCCCCGTGCCAGCAGCTTCGGCGGGCGGCAGCACCATGCGCTGGCTGGTAGGCATACTGCTGGCGCTCTCGGTGATTAATCTCATCTTGGTGCTCTATTCCCGGAGCGATCTTAAGACCATCGTCTCCAAGCAGTCCGACCAGTTGGATCTGCTCACCCGGCGCATGGACACCAGCGATGAGCGCTACGCACAGTTACGCGGCCAGTTCCAGGTGACGTCGGAAAAACTGGGCCTGACCGAGCAGGAACTCGCGCGCGCGCACGCCCTGGCAGCGGATATCCAGAAGAAGCAGCAAGCGTCCGTCCAGGAGCTGAATGCCGCCATCGCAAAGAAAGCCAGCGCCGACGAAGTGAATAAACTCCAGACGGACGCCAACGCCAAGATCGGCGGGCTTTCCACCGACTTGGCAGGCACGAAGAAGGACTTGGAAAGCACCAAGTCCGAATTCGCCAATGCTCTTTCCGGAACCAAGGGCGAACTGAGTGGCGCTATCGCGCGCACGCATGATGAGCTGGTCACGCTGGCCCACAAGACTGACAGGGACTATTTCGAGTTCAATCTTGCTAAGAAACGCTCCCAGAAAGTGGGGACGGTGACCTTGCAATTGCAAAAGACGGACACCAAGCGGAACGTCTTCACCGTCAACCTTCAATTCGACGACAAGCCTCACTTGCACAGGGACAAGGCCATGGACGAGCCGGTGTACTTCTACGTGCAGGGGGCTTCGAGCGCCCTCGAGTTGGTGGTGAATAAGTTGGGTAAAGACTCCATCTCCGGTTACATCAGCACGCCCAAGGGCTTCTTTCCCAACGCGACAAACGTACTGGCCGCGCGCCCCGCAGCGTGAGGCGTCGCGAACGGGGACCGGCCTTCGACAGCTTACTCTGATTCCCTCTCAAGCTCGCGCTTGGCCGGGGCCAGGCGCGAGCTCCGTGCTTTTCCGGCCTCCGGGCTTTTCTCGGAAGAGTTGACGCCGGATTGGGCGCGCGGATTTTTTCCTTACCGATCACTTGGTGCCCACCACCTACCAACCTCGCAATGCACAGACTTCGCATTCACTGCTAGAATGACGCCTTGAGCCGATGCTCGCAGAACTCAATGATTCAAGGGGGGGCTTATGTTTGCATTTCACGGCGTGGATTACATGGAGATTGACGCGCTTTTCAACGACCAGGAAAAGCTGGTGCGCCAGACGGTGCGCGAATTCGTGGACAAGGAAATCATACCTAACATCGAGGAGTGGAACCGGGAGGGGAAATTTCCCCAGCACCTTGTCCCCTTGATGGCTGAGCTGGGGTTTTACGGCGCAAACCTGGAAGGTTACGGCTGCGCGGGGATGTCCAACGTCGAGTACGGGCTGATCATGCAGGAACTCGAGCGCGGAGACAGCGGCTTGCGGAGCTTCGTCTCCGTGCAGGGTGCGCTGGTGATGTACCCCATCAAGGAATATGGCTCCGAGGAGCAGAAGCAGCGCTGGCTGCCGGCGCTCCAGCAGGGCAAGGCCATCGGATGCTTCGGCCTGACGGAACCCGACTTCGGCTCGAACCCCGGCGGCATGAGGACGCGCGCCATAAAGGATGGTGACCACTACATCCTGAACGGCGAGAAGGCCTGGATTACCTCCGGCACAATTGCGGACGTGGCACTGGTGTGGGCGCGCACGGACGAAGGAGTCCGCGGCTTCCTGGTGGAGAAAGGAACCCCGGGTTATGCCTCGAAAGACATTAAAGGGAAATGGTCGCTGCGCGCCTCGGTGACTTCCAGCCTTTCACTCCAGGACGTTCGCGTGCCGGCGTCCAACATGCTCCCCAGAGCGCAGGGGTTGAAAACGGCGTTGAGCTGCTTGACGCAGGCGCGCTACGGCATCGGATGGGGGGCCATCGGGGCCGCCATGGCCTGCTACCACGAGGCTTTGGAATACGCGAAGATAAGAAAGCAGTTTGACGACAAGCCCATTGCTTCTCACCAGCTCATTCAGGCCAAATTCGCCGATATGATCACCGAAATTACCAAGGCGCAGTTGCTGGCCTTGCAGGTGGGGCGACTGAAGGATCAAGGGCGCGCCGATTTCGCGCACGTCTCCATGCTCAAGCGGAATAACGTCAAGATGGCGCTTGATGTGGCCCGAGCGGGACGCGACATCCTGGGCGCCAATGGCGTTGCCGATGAATATCCCATCTTCCGCCACATGTGCAACCTGGAATCGGTATTCACTTATGAGGGCACGCACAACATCCACACGCTGATCATCGGCGAGCGGGTGACGGGCGTGCCTGCCTATAAATAGGAGCGGCGGTTGTCCCGGGCTTGAGGCTCCGGCAGGACTCTGCTAATCTTCTTTTCAGGTATCTGTGACGACAGAGAGTTTCAGGGAGAAGGTGGTGAAGGCGAAAGCGATGACGTTACAGCACACGATTAAGGCCGTTGTTCGTCAAGGTGAACAGTCGGGCTACGTCGCCGAGTGTCTGGAGATTCCGGTTGTGACGCAAGGTCAAACTCTCGACGAAGTCACGCGCAATCTGCGCGAGGCTGTGGAACTGCACCTGGAGGGAGAAGACCTGGCGGAGCTGGCACTCCCCCCTCACCTGGTACTCTCGTGACCTTCGCACATGACGTAGAGGTGGCAACCATGCTGACACGCATCTACATCGACAACTTCCGCTGCTTCGTCAATTTCGAATACAGACCGGAGAAGAAGCAACTGCTGCTCGGACCGAACGGCAGCGGCAAGTCATCACTGCTTGACGCGATTGACTATCTCAAGCAGTTTGTTAAGGGCGATGAAAATCCCGTCACCCAGTCCACGCGCACCCGTTGGCAGGACCGTCCTCTTCAGGTCTTTGAAATCGGAGCTCTCTTGGATCGCCAGGAGTATGAATACCGGGTTGAAATTCGGTTTGAGTCGGAGACGAGGGAGCTCTCGGTCAGCCAGGAACGGCTAAAAGTCTCGGGTGGAACTGTATTTGAATTGGCGAATGGGCAGATTCATTTCTTTCCAAATAACAGCAACCAAGCAACCACCGTACCGCTGGAAACCACAAGATCCGCATTGCACCTATCGCTATTGAGCAACTCACACGTCCGTCAGTTCGTTGAATGGATGGAATCCGTTCATTGTTTTCGGATCGACACGTATCCAACCGCGATGGAAGAGAGTGCCGATCGGGAGGAGCGGGAACCCAGATATGACCTCCAAAACCTCGCAGCGTGGTACCGTTATTTGGTGCAAGCACACCCTGAGGAGAATGTGCCGTTCTTGAGTTCGATGAAGGAGGTGCTGCCCGGATTTCAGTCCTTAAGATTTTCTTACGAGGAGGGTGGCACACGGAGACTTCGAGCTGATTTTGTAGGCCCTCGGAAGGTGGCAGTGAGTTATGCAATATCCGAGCTTTCGGATGGTCAGCGCTGCCTGGTCGCCCTATACACGATCCTCCACTTCCTGATTGTTCGCGGACACACGGTCTTTATCGATGAGCCGGATAACTTCATCGCTCTGCGGGAAATACAGCCTTGGCTCCTGGCAGCAGAGGAAGCGGTCGAAGACCACAATGGGCAACTCATCCTCATCTCCCATCATCCGGAGATTCTGAATCAATGGGCTTCAAGGCATGGGTTGCATTTCTTCCGTGAGGAAAATGGCCACGTTCGGACGGAGAAATTCAAGCCTGACCCCAATGGGAATTTGCAACCCTCAGAATTGATCGCCCGCGGGTGGGAGGATGAGTAATCCGTCCCTAGTCATCGCCCTGGTAGAGGATGAGCATCACAAAATGCTTATCTACAGGTACCTCATCAAGTGCGGGTTGAAAAGGCATGCGATAACGATCCGGAGATCCCCATCGGGGCGGGGGAGCGCCGAAAATTGGGTGCGGAAAGAGTTTGTGAGGGAAACGACCGAGTACCGCAGCCGTCAGGCCCGGGCGCGGAGTGCTTTGATCGTAGTCATCGATGCCGATACCCATACGGTTCAAGATCGATTGAACCAACTCGATGAAGCATTGACGGGCAGTGGGAAACAGACTGTTGGAGATACTGAGCAGATAGCGCGTCTGGTTCCCAAGCGCAACGTCGAAACCTGGATTCTCTGTCTAAATGAGCAGCCAGTGAACGAAGATGACGACTACACGCACACGAGGAGTGACTGGAACGAACTGATTCCCCGGGGAGCAGAAACGCTCTGTCAGTGGACTCGATCAACGACCGAACCACCCAACCACTGTGTCAACTCTCTGCGGACTGGGGTCCGAGAGCTGAAACGCCTCAGATTCTGAAGCTGCTCCTCCCCACTGATACCCGCGAGAGTGAATTTCAATCTTGAGGCCCTTTCCGGCAGGTTCCTTTGATGTGTGAAAGGGCAACATTCTGGAAAGAGAAACCCGGGCGGCCGCGATCACAGATTAACAACTCTCATTGCCTGCTCCGGGTAGCGTTCCCCGGCCGTTACTCCCTTGGGCGCAACCTCATTGATCCGCGCCAGGTCTTGGGGTGAGAGCGTTAACTCCAAGGCCGCAATGTTTTCCTCCAAATGCGCCCGCCGCGTCGTGCCGGGGATGGGCACAATATCCTCGCCCTGGGCCAACACCCAGGCCAAAGCCAACTGCGACGCTTTGCAACCTTTTTCCGAAGCGATTTGCTCGAGGCGGCGGACAAGGTCCAGATTGCGTTTGAAATTCTCGCCCTGGAAGCGCGGATGATTGCGACGAAAATCCTCGGGCGCCAGGTCTTCTACGCTCTTGAAACGGCCTGTCAAAAACCCACGGCCGAGCGGGCTGTAAGCGACAAAGGAGATTCCAAGTTCCCGGCAGGTGGAAAGAATCTCGTCCTCAGGATCGCGGCTCCAGAGTGAATACTCCGTTTGCAAAGCGGTGATGGGGTGGATGCGGTGCGCGCGGCGAATGGTTGTTGGAGCGGCCTCGGAAAGCCCCAAGTACCTTACCTTGCCCTCCTCGGCCAGCCGCGCCATAGCTCCCACGGTTTCCTCGATCGGCACATTGGCATCGACGCGGTGCTGATAATAGAGGTCAAGGGTCTCAACGTTCAGGCGCCTCAAGCTGGCTTCGCAGGCCGCGCGCACGTACTCGGGCCGGCCGTTGATTCCCAGGAAGCTGCCGCCCGGCCCCCGCACGTTGCCGAACTTGGTGGCAAGAACAATATCATCACGCCGGCCCTTGATGGCTTTCCCGACCAGTTCCTCGCTGTGACCAGTGCCGTACATGTCGGCGGTATCCAAGAAATTCACACCCAGGTCAAGCGCCAGATGAATGGTTGCAATAGACTCCTCTTCGTTTCGTGGCCCATAGAACTCCGACATGCCCATGCATCCGAGACCGATGGCAGAAACGGTGAGGGGGCTGTTACCCAGTTTCTTATAACGCATTCAAATCCTCTCCTGGAGAACGTTCAGATTAGGCACAAAAACCACAATATCATCGAGGGTGGATTTTACTCAAGCGCTCCCTGATTATTAGCTTTGGGAACTTGCAAGGGCGCGGTTGCGTATGCTCTGATAGAGACGAATCGAGGAGTGTCCTATGAGTACAAGCCCCCAACCCCCGCGGCCCCCCGCTCCACCGCAGCCCCCACGGTCAGGCAGCAACATTGTTACGATTGTCCTGTTGGTCCTGGCACTGATTGTCCTGGCCAGTGGAATCGCTGTTTGGACCGGCTTAAGGTTCCTTTCCCACAACCTCCGAATGCAAGTTGAGGAGAGGGGAGGCAGCCACAAGGAAGTTTCCATCAACACGCCGGTCGGCTCAATTGAAGTTCATCATGATGTCAACGAGGACAGCTTGGGTTTGCCCATCTACCCCGGCGCAAGGCGGGTGAAAGATAAGGACTCAGCCACCGTAAACCTCGGTTTTGGAGGCGAGGAGGGCGTGCAAGTGCTGGTCGCGAAATTCGAAACTTCGGACTCCTTGGAGAGTGTCAAGGCCTTTTACAAAGAGCACCTGGGAAGTGAGGTCACTAAATTCACCGACCAGGGTTTAAGCGGAAAAACTACATTCGAGATCAAGGCCAATGGCCAGGAAAAGGTTGTGGCGATAGAAGGCGCGGGGAGTAAGACGCTAATCAAATTAGTCCGGGTATCTTTCGGCAAGAACGAGAGCAACTAACAGTTCGGCTATCATCACTTCCTCTCGGGATTCGGAACAAGGAACGCTCCCGCCCAGCGTGACCGCCCCGGAACCGCCGCTCACCTTTCTTGGCATGTCGACGACCCCCTTAGCCCAGCGGCCAAGCCGAGGTCCGAGATGAGAACTGTTCCCTACCTTTGCGGTCGGTTCGCCCCTATCGGAAGACTGACCACTTCCCCTTTGCGCTAACGAGGCCGAAACGGGTTCACTTGCGTTCCTGCGCAGGGTGGCAAGTGGACAATAGTGTTTCTCGTCGTGGCCGGGAGATGAATGCGGCCATTCGGGCTCGCAACGCCCTCGCGTCTGGCAGACTGGGTGCCTGAGCGCAGAGGTCCGACCCGGAACCGAGGGGGGAATCGAAAGGGGGTTGACAATCTACAGGCTTTGGGAGTAGATTGTCTACACCATGAAACCTAAGAGAGAACGTTATCAAAATCGGATCGAATTATTGCAAGGCACGCTCGACATGCTCATCCTCCAGACGCTTCAGTGGGGGCCGCAGCACGGCTACGGGATCAGCCAGTCTATTCGCGGACGCTCGGGCGAAGTCCTGCAGGTTGAGACCGGGTCGCTCTACCCAGCGCTCCATCGGCTGGCGAAGCAGGGCTGGGTAACGTCGCAGTGGAAGCAGACCGAGAGCAATCAGCGCGCCAAGTACTATCACTTGAGCCCGGCAGGCAAGAAGCAGTTGCTCTCCGAGCAGGCCCGCTGGACGCAGATCGTCACCGCCATCGCCGGGATCATGAATCCCGCGCCAAGTGGAGGTCCGTAGGGCCAAGCGGCGCTCGGCCCGTCCGGAGCATTGCGGGCATGATGAATCCCGCACCCAGTGGAGGTCAGCTATGAGCCTTTGGGAATGGTTGTTTCGCCGCAGGCAGCGTGAAGAGGACTTGGACGAGGAAGTCCAGAGTCACCTGCGCATGGCCGCGCAGGAGCGCATTGAACAGGGCGAGACCGCCGAGCAAGCGCGTGCCTCCGCCCTCCGCGAGTTCGGCAACGTCGTCTTGGTCAAGGAGGTCACACGCGGCATGTGGGGCTGGGGCTGGCTTGAGCAGTTCATGCAGGACGCTCGCTACGGCCTGCGCATGCTCGCCCGAAGCCCCGGCTTCAGTGCTGTCGCGGTTCTCACTCTCGCCCTCGGCATCGGCGCGAACACCGCAATGTTCAGCGTTGTAAACGCCGTCCTGTTGCGCCCGCTGCCGTTCAGGGATCCGGGTCGCATCGTAGTGGTCGAGGGGATCTACCCGGCTCTTGTCCCCACGCCCCAGCCGCATTTGGAGTGGGCGGATGGGGCACAACGGATAAAGACCCTTGCCGACCTTTCTCTCTACGGAACAGGGGAAATCAACTTGGCTGGAGATGGACAGGCCGACCGCCTCTCCGCTGCCGAGGTCTCGGAAGATTTCTTTAGCCTGCTGGGCATCAATCCGATTCGAGGTCGAACCTTCCTACCCGCCGAGGAATCAGCAGACCATCCCTTCGCGGCGATCATCAGTTACGGAGTCTGGCAGAGCCGCTACAGCTTGGACGCCAACGTGATTGGAAAGACTGTCCACCTCAACGGTAAGCTTTTCACGGTTGTCGGCATCATGCCTCCCGGATTCGGATTCCCTGGCCAGACGCATATCTGGGTGCCCCTCCCGAACAATCTCAATGGCAAGATGTTCGGTGGAAACGCCTTCACGAGCACGCAGATTGCCCGTCTGTGTCCCGGAGCAACTTTTGACCAGGCGCGGGCCGAGCTTGCAGTCATCGCTCAACGCGGAATCCCGGCAGGCGCCAAGGCTGCGAAGCCCGTCTCAGTGACGTCGTTACACGAATCCATGGCTGGGGATATGCGCCCGGCCTTGCTCATGTTGTTGGGGGCGGTAGTTTTTGTCCTGCTCATCGCTTGTGCAAACGTCGCCAATCTTTCGTTGGCCCGTGGCGCGGGCCGATTCCGGGAAGTAGCGGTTCGTGCTGCCCTCGGCGCCGGCCGGGCCCGCTTGGTTCGGCAACTACTGACCGAGAGTGTGCTGTTAGCGCTTATGGGGGGCGCGCTGGGCCTTCTAACCGGAGTGTGGGCCGTCCAGGTGGCCAAGAAGCTGGTTCCGGCTCAGGACATCCTCACCAGGGGCATCAAAGTGGATGGGTGGGTGCTCGCATTTACTTTCTTGGTGGCGGTGCTCACGGGCATCGTTTTCGGACTTGCCCCGGCGCTTCAGTCATCGAAGCTTGACCTGACCGAGGCCCTCAAAGAGGGCGCGGGCTCCCAGGCCGTTCTCCGCCTAGGTTCTGGTCATCGCTTGCGTGGCTTCCTGGGTGTCTTTGAAACCGCGGCAGCACTCGTCTTGCTGATTGGCGCCGGGTTACTGATCCGTAGCCTGGGAAGGCTTCTCGAAGTGAACCCTGGATTTCGGACCAGTGAACTGGTGACCGCCAGAGTGAGCCTTCTCGAGCCAAAGTACAGCGCACCGGGAAGCCGCCCAGCCTTCTTTCAAGAGGTCTTGTCTCGTGTCAAGGCGCTGCCAGGTGTGCGCGCCGCGGCCTTTGTCAATGCGCTTCCCTTCGGGCGAGCGGCTGCCGCCGCATTCGGAGTGGACGTTGAAGGCGGCCCGAAGTCCCAACTGGAAGGAGGCCCCGGCGCGTTTGCGATTTACGCTGTCGTGAGCCCGGAGTACTTCCAGACAATGGGCATTCCAGTTCTTCGCGGCCGGAATTTCACGGAGCGGGACAATAATGGCTCGGCGCCCGTGGCGATCATCGCCCAGAGCTTGGCGCGACAAGACTGGCCAGACCAGAATCCGCTTGGGAAACGCTTCCGCATTCCCATCAGCCGAGAGCAATCGTACGAAGTCGTGGGTGTCGTCGGTGACGTGCAGGGCTTCGATTTGGCCGAGCAGCCCTGGCCAACGATGTATTTCCCGATCTTCCAGCAGACTCAGCAGGATGCGGCATTTCTGGTGATTCATGAGTCACAGAATCCCAGCGTTATCAACGCAGCCTTGCCGGGGGTGATTCGTTCCGTGGACAAGGACGAACCCATCTCTTCCATCAGCACCATGGAGCAACTTGTGTCGCAATCGGTTGCTGCGCCGCGCTTCCGAACCTTGTTGCTGGGGATTTTTGCGGGTTTGGCGTTCCTCCTGGCGGTGGTCGGAATCTACGGCATCATCTCCTATTCAGTCAGCCAGCGAACACACGAGATGGGGGTTCGCATGGCGCTGGGGGCGGAACGGCATGATGTCGTGAGGCTCGTGGTCGGGCAGGGCATGAGGCAAACACTTATCGGGGTGGCTGTCGGGCTCTTGGCCGCCCTCGGCCTGACTCGGCTGCTTTCGAGTTACCTGTACGCTGTCCGCCCCACCGACCCCGTGACATTCGTGGTTGTCTCCGCGGTCGTGCTCGCCGTGGCGCTGCTGGCCTCATACATTCCCGCCCGCCGGGCGACCAAGGTCGATCCCTTGGTGGCGCTGCGGTACGAATGATTGTCGATTTTCCATCGCCGATTGTCGATTGAAGAAGTTGTCAGTGGTCAGTGGTCAGAGAAGAACCATTAGCCCCGCGGGGATGTACCTGAATGCTGAAGGCTGATTGCGGAAAGCAAAGTGGAGGTACTGATGATGAGTGAGCTTTTGTTTCGCTTGCGGACCCTGTTCCGGCGCAAGTCGATGGAGGCGGCGTTGGACGAGGAAGTCCAGAGCCACCTGCGCATGGCCGCGCAGGAGCGCATGGAGCAAGGCGAGCCTTGTGAGCAAGCGCGTGCCTCCGCCCTCCGCGAATTCGGCAACGTCGTCTTGGTCAAAGATGTGACACGCGGCATGTGGGGCTGGGCCTGGCTTGACCAGCTTCTGCAAGACGTTCGTTTCGGCCTGCGGATGCTTGCCCGAAATCCCGGCTTTACCGTCGTGGCGGTGCTCACACTGGCGCTCGGCATCGGCGCGAACACCGCCGTCTTCACGCTGATCGATGCTCTCATGCTGAAGGCGCTTCCAGTCGAGAAGCCCGAGCAGCTTGCCCTCTTCGGTGACGGCGGCAGGCGCGGATTCGTGGGTCTTGGCTACGGGCAGCATTACAACATCTTCTCCTATCCTCTCTACAAACACTTGCGCGACAACAATCCCTCCTTCGAGGGCATCGCGGCCTTCCGAACTGAGTTGGATCGCCTTACCGTCCGGCCGCAGGGTGCAGAAGAAAGCGGGCCGGCACAGTTGGCCTGGGGAAGGGTGGTCTCGGGCAACTATTTTTCGGTCTTGGGCGTTCAGGCCGTGCTAGGACGTGCGCTCACACCGGAAGATGATCGGCCCGAGGCGCCTCCCGCTGCGGTGATGAGCTACGCCTATTGGAGTCGCCGATTCAACAACGACCGGTCGGTCGTCGGCCGAGTGCTGAACGTGAATGGCATTTTGCTAACCGTGGTCGGCGTGACCCCGCCCGAGTTTTTCGGAGAGAGCGTCGAAAGCCCGCTGGCTGATTTCTGGCTTCCCGTAACCCTGCGACCCCAATTGATGCCAAACCGGGGATCTGTCTTGATAGACCCCTATGTCAACTGGCTGAACCTCCTCGGTCGGCTCAAACCAGGGGTCAGCTTGCAGCAAGCTCAGGCTGGCGTGGATGTGGCTTTCCGCCAGTTCCTGACGGAGCGAGCAGGTCCGCATCCCTCATCCGAAGAGCAACGCGGCATTCAGCAGTCCTACATCAAGCTGAATCCGGGCGGCAGCGGAGTTTCCAACTTGCGTTTCCTTTACTCGCGCCCGCTCCATATCTTGATGGCCGTCGTGGCGCTGGTGTTACTGATTGCCTGCGCCAACGTGGCGAATATTCTGCTCTCGCGCGCCGCGGCTCGCCAGAAGGAAATCTCGATGCGGCTTGCGGTGGGGGCGAGCCGCAGCCGGTTGCTGCGGCAATTGCTCACAGAGAGTGTCCTGCTGGGACTGCTGGGCGGCGGCGTGGCGGTGCTCCTTTCAGCCTGGGGCGTTAACATACTCGTCCGTATGGTAGCGGGCGGAACGAGCAGCCTTCCACTTAACGTCACTCCAGACGCGACAGTTCTGGGCTTCACTCTCGCGGTCTCTCTGTTCACGGGCATCCTCTTTGGGCTGGCCCCAGCATCCCGAGCCACAGGAGTGGACCTGGCACACGCGCTAAAGGGCGGAACGTTGGGAACATCCCGCGGTACGCGATGGAACCTGCCCAAGACCCTGGTGGTTTCCCAGGTGGCCTTGTCCTTGCTGTTACTGGTGTGCGCAGGATTATTGGTTAGGACCCTGCGGAACTTGGCGAAGCAGGATTTCGGTTTTAGCCCGGAGCATGTGCTGGAGGTGGGGATTGATCCCCGCATCGCCGGCTATAAGCAGGATCAGCTTAACCGTTTGTACCAAGCTCTCCTGGAGCGGATGAATGCCCTACCGGGCGTGCGCGTAGCGAGTCTCTCGCTCTACAGTCCAATGAGCGGCAACAACTGGTCCGGCCAGATTTCGGTTCAGGGTTACTTCCCCCCAATGAATGAAGCTGCCGACTGCCAATGGGTTTGGGTAGGGCCGCACTACGCCGAGACGGAAGGGATGACGCTGCTCTTGGGCCGCGATTTCGGCCCCGGTGACACAAAAGATGCGCCGCAGGTTGCGGTGGTCAACGAGAGCTTCGCCCAACGTTACCTGGCCAAGCAAAACCCCATTGGCCGAAGATTCTCCATGGGCGTTCCCGCCAAGGCCTACGAGATCGAGATCGTGGGCGTGGTCAGGAATTTCAAGTTCAACAATCCCTGGCAGGAGTACGGGCCTGTGGCCTTCTTGCCCCTGGCGCAAGTGGAAGGTCCGGCGTCCTACGCCGCTTATATCGAAATTCGCACGACGACCGACCCGAAAAGCATCGCAGGTCCAGTACGCCGCGCCATTCAAGAATTGGACAAGAACTTGCCGGTGACGAGCATCAGCACTCTGAGCGAACAAGTGAATGAAAGTCTCAATGAAGAGCATTTGATTGCGAGCCTTTCAAGCTTTTTCGGCATCCTGGCGCTCGTGCTGGCCTGCGTGGGTCTCTACGGCCTCCTGTCTTACCGGGTGGCTCGCCGAACCAACGAAATCGGCATTCGCATGGCGCTGGGCGCTGAGCGGGGGCAGGTGCTCTGGATCGTGCTTCGCGAGTCGCTCGCGCTGGTTGGTGTCGGGGTCGCAATCGGTCTGGCGATGGCCTTCGCTGCGACGCGATTCATTTCCAGCCAGCTCCAGCTCTACGGTGTGAAGTCTACAGACCCCGCGACCATCGCCGCTGCCACAATGGTGCTCGCCGCCGTTGCTGTCTTCGCCGGCTACATCCCGGCGCGCCGGGCGACGAAGGTCGATCCCATGGTGGCGCTGCGGTATGAGTAAAGCAGGGGTTAGTGGCTAGTGGCTAGTTGACCTTTCGTGATTTGTGATCGGCAAGTCGATTGAGAAACTTCAGGCAACCCTGCCATTCCGAGCCTAGCGGAAAATCTTGCTCTGCTTCTTCTTTCCGCGATCCGTCTTGAAGCGGAGCGAGATAGAAAATACAAAATCTCAATTTGGTGGTCGAATTTCGATTTTCGGTTTTCGGTCTTTGCGTCCTCTTGACAATCTAGGGGAGAGGTGTATCCTCATCTGGACAGTCGAGAGGAGAAAATCGTGCCCGAGAAACCCAGCGAGCTCGTGCAAGGCACCCTGGACATGCTCATCTTGAAAACCCTGGCGCTCGAACCTTTACATGGTTACGGCATCGCCCTTCGGATCGAGCAGATCAGCAAGGAAGTGTTTCGCGTCAATCCAGGTTCGTTGTTTCCGGCCTTCCGTCGCCTGGAGCGGGCGGGATGGATCAAGCCGGAGTGGCGGCCCACGGAGAACAATCGCCGCGCCAAGTATTACATCCTCACGGGTCGTGGGCGCAAGCAACTGAAGGCCGAAAGCGAGCAATGGGGAAAACAGCTCGCGGCGATCACCCGAATCATGGAAGCGTCGTGAGAGCAGGTGACAGGGAGCAGGTGACAGGTCGCGGAGGATCGAAGTGATTGTCGATTGTCGATTGACGATTGGAAGGCGATGACTCTCTAGCCAGGGGGGTTCAATCGACAATAGGCAATCGAAAATCGGCAATTCGGAGGCAGGCCATGTCGCTCTTGCAAAACCTAATGAGTGGGCTCCGGGCGCTGTTCCGAAAGAAGCAAATGGAACAGGAGATGGACGAAGAGCTGCGCGGCTACCTGGACGCCGCGGCGAAAGACAAGATACGCTCCGGGATGAACCACGAAGAAGCCCTGCGAGCCGCGCGCGTCGAGATGGGCAGCGTCGAAGCGGTGAAGGACGAAATCCGCAGTGCCGGCTGGGAATCGAGTGTGGAATCACTTTGGCAAGATGTTCGCTATGGCTTCCGCCAACTGAAGCGGAATCCGGGATTCACGGTGGTCGTCGTGATCACCCTGTCGCTGGGGATCGGGGCGAACAGCGCTGTATTCAGTATCCTCAATGGCCTCTTTCTGCGCGCGCTTCCCGTCCCTGAACCCGAACGGGTAGTAGCTTTCGCCGGCGGAAGCCTCCCGTACCAGGATTACTTGGCCTTCCGTGACCAGGCGAAATCATTCGAAAGCCTCTCGACCAGCCACATCTTCCCTTTCGCGGCGAACTTGAATTCAACCCGACCGCCACAGCACATCTATGGAGGACTCGTCGCGGGAAATTTCCTCACCACTTTGGGGATCAAGCCTGCACTTGGCCGGGGCTTCCTGCCGGATGAAGATCAGTTTTCGTCGCCGAAAGCGGTTGTCATCCTGAGCTACCAGCTCTGGCGCACCCGGCTCGGTGGTGACCCTGGGATTTTGGGGAAGGCCATTCGGCTCAACAACGCGAGCTACACCGTCGTAGGTGTGATGCCGCGCGACCTTCGCACCGTGGATATCGGCATTGCTCCCGACCTCTGGGCGCCCATGGCCACGCTGCCGCAACTCGACATCACGGAGGCCCCGTACCATCCCTTTCCCCAGGAGTACAGTTTTGGGGTCTTCGGCCGTTTGAAGCGCGGAGTGTCGCGCCGGGAGGCGCAGGCGGAGGTGAACGTCATCAATGATCGGCTGCGCCAAGCGGCAGGGGTGAAGGGAAAGCGGTTCACTGCACTCGAAACCGCCGGAGTGCTTCCGGGCGAGCTCGGCAAAATGTTTCTGGGAGTTTCTGCGGTCGTGATGGTGATCGCCGGCCTGGTGTTGCTGATAGCTTGTGTAAATATCGCGAACCTGCTGCTGGCGCGTGGAACTTTGCGGCGAAGAGAAATAGCCATTCGACTGGCGATGGGCGCCGGCCGCGGGCGTGTCATCCGGCAATTGATGATAGGAAACCTCATTCTTGCGTTTCTCGGCGCCGCTACGGGATTAGTTCTGGCGTTGGCTGTGACCAAAGCGGTGGCGAAAGTGGAACTTCCGCTTCCCCTGCCGATCGTCCTCGACTTTGCGCCCGACCTGCGAGTTCTGCTGGTGACGGTGGGGATCGCAGTCTTGACCAGCCTCATGTTCGGACTCGCGCCCGCGGCCCGTGCCACGCGACTGGGCGTGAACGCCTCTCTGAAGGATAGCGATGCAGCCTCCACCGCTTTCACCGCCCAGTGGACTCGCAAGGTGTTGGTCATGGTTCAGGTGGCGGTCTCGGTAGTCGTACTGGTTGCCGCCACCCTATTCCTGCACAGCCTCTGGAACGGGTTTTCAATCGACCTCGGGTTCCACCCTGAGAACCTTCTTGTTGTGAAGGTTGACCCCACAGCCCAAGGCTATTCCAGGGAACGCAGCGCGCTTTTCTTCCAGCAACTCGAAGAGCGCGTGTCGAAGTTGCCCCGTGTACTTTCTGCAAGTGTGGTGGCGCCGCTGCCCCTCGCCAGCTTCAGTAGCGGCCGCGTTTATTCGGTCTCCGGAACGTCCCGTACTATCGATGCGAACCGGCACATGGTCGGGCCACGCTATTTTGAGACCATGGGGATTCCCTTGTTAAGGGGTAGGGGCTTCCGCGATATTGCGCCCTCGTCGCCGCCGGTTGCCGTCATTAACCTCGTGATGGCCGAGCGTTTGTTTCCGAACGAGAATCCCGTCGGGCAGCGAGTGGGCTGGGGACTCGGAAAGGAGGGTACGGTGTACGAGATCGTCGGCGTGGCGGGTAACACCAAATCCAAGACGATCGGGGAAACCCTGACGCCATGTCTCTACGAGCTCGCCGCGCAGAACGAAAAGGACCTTGAGCTTTTCTCATCGTTGGGGATCAGCCTGGTGGTCAAGACGGCAGGGAAACCAATGGCTGTCGTACAGGCTGTTCAGCAGGAAGTTGAGCGCCTCGAACCTGGCATGCCTGTCTTCGGGGTGGAAACCATGGAGGAACAAGTGGGGAAATCCCTTGTTCTGGCGCGCCTGGAGGCCTCGTTCTTGGGTGTCTTCGGCTTCCTGGCGTTGACGCTCGCAGCGGTGGGGTTGTACGGCCTGATGAGCTACACCGTCGTCGCCCGTACACGCGAGATCGCCATCCGGATGGCTCTGGGAGCTTCAGCCGAGAGAACGCTCTCCATGCTCGCCCGGCAAGGTCTGAGTACGGTCGGCGTGGGTCTCGCTGCGGGCCTCGCTGCCAGTCTTGCGGTCGGTCGCCTTGTGTCCAGCCTTCTGTATGGGGTTGGCAGCTTTGATCCTTTGACCTTCGTTGCTGTACCCGTCGTGCTGGTGTTCGCGGCCTGCTTCGCCATACTGGTGCCCGCTCGCCAAGCCGCGAAGGTCGATCCCATGGTGGCGCTGAGGCACGAGTAATTGTCGATTTTCGATTGCCGATTGTCGATTG
>Ga0326727_10007698_pt1 | contig 28143 bp, 29 predicted proteins | sample MB2enrmetagenome_FD_207643 | JGI IMG/M metagenome (GOLD analysis project Ga0326727, IMG submission 207643) | Lab enriched peat soil microbial communities from McLean, Ithaca, NY, United States - MB29MY | ecosystem: Environmental > Terrestrial > Soil > Wetlands > Peat | place: USA: New York...
CTGATTGACGATCGCCGGCAGCGAGGACGCCGCCTGCGACACCCGGTTCTGCACGTCGACCGCGGCGATATCGAGCGGATAGCCGACGTTGAAGGTGACCGTGATCGTCGAAGAGCCGTCGTTCGAGCTCGTCGAGGACATGTAGGTCATGCCCTCGACGCCGTTGATCTGCTCCTCGAGCGGCGTCGTCACCGTGTCGGCGACGACCTGCGCGCCCGCGCCGGGGTAATTGGCGCTGACGACGATCTGCGGCGGCGTGATCTCGGGGAATTGCGAAACCGGCAGCAGGAAGAAGCAGATCGCGCCGGCGAGCACCAGGATCGCGGCGATCGCCGAGGCGAAGATCGGGCGCTCGATGAAAAAGCCAACCATCGGTCCGACGACTCCGGTGGAAACTCAGAGGAAATTCAGCAGCAAAGCGCCGGACCGCAGACCCCGGCGATCGGCGCGGGGCGGGCCCGCGCTGGGGCGTCCGTGCGGCCGGAAGGCCGCCGCCATTCGATGCGCGGCGGCGCGAACGTCGTTCCGGCCAGCTTCGCCGCGCTGTCGCGGCGCGCGGCGATGCGGGTCGCCACGCCGCCGAGCAGCGTCCGCAGCGCGCCGGGGTCGACCTGGTCGGCCCGCATGACCGCCTGGATCAGCCCATCCGCGAGGAGTTCGTCGATGGTCGGGGCGTGGCGCGGCGACATGGCGCTTCCTTTCGGCGGTGAAATGAACTGCCGCGCGCGGCGGCCGGACCCCGGTTCTGCGTTGACTCCCGGCGCGAACGTGTGTTACCGGTCAGTAACAATCGGATAGATACCGATCGGTAACATCACAGTCAAGAGCGATGGCGAAGAAAGATTCAACGGGAGGCCCGAGCGAGGCGACGGGGGAGCGTCCGCGCGAGCGAATCGTCGCCTGCGCGCTCGATCTTTTTCATCGCAACGGCATTCGCGGCGTCGGCGTCGAGGCGATCGTCGAGGCGGCGCACACCAACAAGATGACGCTCTATCGCCACTTCGGCTCGAAGGACGACCTCATCCTCGAGTACCTGAACTACAAGGGGCGGAAGTCCGAGGAGATGTGGGCCGAGGTCGAAGCGGCGAGCCCGGGCGATCCGGTCGGCCAACTCTACGGCCTCGTCAGACTGGCGGCGAAGTTCATCGCCGAGGACCAGCGCGGATGCGATCTCGCCAACGCGGCGGTCGAACTGACCGAGGCGGGCCATCCCGGGCTGAAAGTGATCGAGGCGTTCAAGGTGCGTCAGCGCGATCGTCTGGCGAAGCTTTGCGAAGCCGCAGGCGCGTCTCAGCCGGGCGCGCTCGCCGACGCCATCGTTCTGTTGATCGAAGGCGCGCGGGTCAGCCGCCGCAGCGTCGGAACCGAGGGCCCCAGCGCCAACCTCGTGCGCACCGGCGACGCCGTGATCGCCTCGTTCGGCGTGCGCCCGCGCGAGGCGGCCGGCTCAGAGCCCGGTTCGGCGGATCGACCCGGCGAGCGCAACGCCTGACGAAGGTCGTCGCGACTCGCATTTTCAACGTCTCCCTTGCGGACAAGGTCAGTCGGCCTCCTGCGGAGGCGGCGGGGGCGCCGAATCGAATCGCTTTATCGACCGAAGAGCGGCAGGAAGGAATGATCCCGCCGAGCGCGCATCGTGTTTTCGTCAGCCCTTTTCGCCAACGTTCAGGCGTTCCTAGAGCAAGTTGTGAACAGGCTCGACGTCTTGGCCCTACCGTCTGTAACAAATGCAATTGGTTGCGACGCCGATCGGCGTCGGGACCCCGCGCCGGATAGCAGGCGAGACCTGTGTAGGCGCCTTCATGCCGAGTGCGGTCGGGCTGCCGCGACAGGAGCGTCACCTCAAGTATCGTTGGGACGGCGCGCACGTCGATCGCTATTTCGGGAATTTGCGCGACGCGTCGGTTCCGCTCTGAACCGCGCGCCTTCAAGCCGATCGCGCGCACCCTCTGGGTCGTGGTCGAGTGGTCCGACCATTTGGGGGCAGGATTAGTCCGCGCTCACGCCGCCCTTGAAAGACAGAAATGCTCGGCGACCATCCGCTTCCCAATCCTTGGGAGGGCGTCTTGGCGGGTGGAGGGTTGAACCCTTCCTTCCACTTAGCGTGAGGCGCACAGTCTCAGCGTTCGACGACGACGTCGTCCACGCCATTTGGAGGATACTATGAACACCCTCGCCAAGCTCACCCTCGCCCTCGGCTTCGCCACCGTCCTCGGCGCTTCCTTCGCTCATGCCGACGAGTCGACCCAAGACGCCGACGATCGGCTGATGATCGTCAACGGCAACTCTGGTCGGGTCATCTACGACGACGGTCGCGACGACCTGTTCTGCGTCACCCGCGTCTACGGCTGGTACGACGACTACGGCTATTTCCACCGCCGCCGCACGATGCACTGCCGCTGAGCCGCCAAGCGACGCCTGGACGAGGCGGGCTGTAACGATCAGAGCGCTTGCAATCGCCACAACCAGGAAGGAAAATATCTCTCCGACGAACAGGCTGCGCGACAGGAAAAGGCCGAGGTCGGAAAGAGGAGCAAGAGTTCTCGCGCAGGTCGTTTGACGAGCCGTCGACGCGCCGCAGCGCTGGCGCGCGGTGGCCCTCGAGAGGCGGAGCGCCGTCTCATGGTCGTAGCTCATCCATTTCGCGTCGCCGCACAGCGGGGCGTTGAGGAAACCTTCGAGAAGCCGAGTCGCCTCTCGTTCGCCCGAACCGCCTTGAGTGCGCCGTGGACGCACACGCCGAGGGTGAAAAGGATGGCACGGTTTCGATGGGGAGCGGCGGGATTTCTTCTTTGGCTCGCCCTATTCGCCTGCTGCGCGGCGACTTTTGCCGACGAGCGCGTCGCCCTTGTCGTCGGCAATTCGAACTACAAGAGCACCGCCGCGCTCGCCAACCCGACCAACGACGCCAATGACGTCGCCCAGGCGTTGACCAGCCTCGGCTTCAAAGTCTTGCTATCGCTCGACGCCGACAAGCGCGGGCTCGACCGCGCCATCGAACAGTTCGCTCGCTCGGCTCAGGGCGCGAACGCCGCGCTTTTCTACTATGCCGGGCATGGCATGCAGTTTCAGGGGCGCAACTACCTCGTTCCCGTCGACGCCGAGCTGCGCGACCAAATCAGCGTCCGCTATGAACTCACGGCGATCGACGATGTGAAAGAAGCCCTTCAAAATTCCGGCGGCGTGGAGATCCTGATTCTCGATTCCTGCCGCGACAATCCGCTCGCCGAACACTTGGTCCGTTCGCTGCGCGAGCGGTCGCGCGATCTTCCAGACCTTCGCGGGCTCGCCCCGATCGATCACGCGAGCGGCATGATCGTCGTCTACGCGACCCAGGCCAACGACGTCGCCGAGGACGGCAATGGTCGCAACAGCCCATTCTCCGAGGCGTTGCTGCGCGAGCTCAAGGAGCCAGGGCTCGAGGTCGAGACGATGTTTCGCCGGGTTCAAGAAGACGTGGTCAAGGCGACGGGCGGGCGGCAGACGCCGGAAGTGACCATGTCGTTCGTCCCACAATATACTCTCAATCAGAATGAGACCGACGAGACAATCTGGGCTGGCGTTCGCGATAGCGGAGACGTCGCCGCGTTGCGAGCGTTCGTCGAGCGCTATCCCGACAGCGTTCACGTCGCCGACGCCAAGGCGCTGCTCGCCGCGCTGCAGGCGCAGGAGACTTCGCCCACCGCGCTGACGGAATTGACCGCCAAGCTTGAAGCGGCCGAAGCCGAGCGGCGTCGTTTGGAGCAAGAGCTTGCCAAGCACCAGACGGACAACGCGTCGGTTGCTCAGAACGAATCGCTGAAGGGCGATGTCGAGACGCTGAAAGCGGAAATCAGCCGCCTGCAGCAGCAAGTCGCCGAAACGGCGAAGCAGAAGCCGCAGGTCGTCGCGCCGACCGCGACGCCTACGCCCTTGCCGACGCCGACGGTCGTCGCCGCGACGGAGGTCATCGACCTGGCGCAGGTGCGAGCCGAGCTGCGCAGGATCGGATGCTACGCCGGCGGCGACATCGACTGGAGCGCCCCGGAGATGCGGGCCGGCGTGGCGAAGTACGCGCAGTACGCCAATCTCGGCGCGCCGCCCGCCACCCCAACGGTTGCGCTGCTCGAGGATCTCAGGCGTCGCGCCGCCGGCTTCTGCCCGCCGCAATGTTCAGCGCGCGAGACCCTCGTCGGCGGCCGTTGCGTAGCCAAGACTTGCGCGCCCAACGCGTTCCTGACCGCCTCAGGGGTGTGCGCGCCGAAGCCTAGACCCAACGTCGCCGCCGTCCGCGTCGCTCCTCCGGCAGTCGCGCATCCAAAACCTGCGCCCGTCCAAAATTGCTTCGTCTATAACGGCAAGCAGTTCTGCGAATGAAGCGATCGGCGACGCGGCGACGGCCCTCGACCGACACCCTCAACGGGCGGTGCAGGTTGCCGAAACGGTGCGGACCGCGGGGCAGTTCTGGTAACGGAATTCTTCTTCAGGGTCGCCGTTGTACAGCGTGTAAACTGACTTGCCAGGGTGCAGCTGCGCTTCGACGGTCACTTGGCAGCCGTTCGGGTCGGCGTCGACGTTCCAGACAATGTCGTTGTTGGGCTCGTGAAAGATCGCGCGCAGCCTGTGCGGGCCGGCGACCCTCAACTCCCCCGCTGCGCCGCGCGTTTGCACCGGCGCGCCGCCGAGACGGCCATCCCAGTGCAGGGTCCACGACGGCATCAAGAAACCGAAGAAGTTCAGCTCCATCGAATACGAGCGATCCTGGTTGAGTCCGAACACGCCCTTGACCTCGATCGGCCAGTAGGAGATCGGCGCGCCGAACCTCCTGATGCAATCCACGTTCGCCGCCCAGTCGACCGAAACCAAGATGTCGGCAGCTCGCGTCGCCTCGGCGGGCGCAAAACCAACCGGCGGGCTTCGTGCGCCTCCGCCGCCTCCCTCCGCCGCCTCCCGCCGCCGCCGAGCCGGCGAGCGCGAGCGCGGCGACAGCGGCCAATGCGATTGCGTTTCACGTCGGAGTCCCTGCCGGCCTCGAACAACGCCATAGGGTTGCGTCGCCCGGCTTCGTTCGCAAGCGCATTGAGCGCACGCGCGCCGCGGGTCAGCCGCCACCGACGCTTCGCGTTCAGCGACTTCGCCACGCTGCGCCAATTCGCCGCATGTGCGTGGGCCTGCCGCCGCGGCGGAGCGGCTCGGCGGCGCGCCCGCGCAAACGCGCGGCGGAACGATCGAAGCGAAACTCGCCGGCCAGCGCGCGGCGCATCGGCGCGGAGCGGCGAAGCTGTCGGGCGCAAACGGCCGCCGGCGCCGACCTAGCGGCTCGAATCTCACGTTTGGCGCTCTGATTGGCCAATTGCTAGACGACCGGACTCGACCCGAAGCGGACGCCCAGCGCAGAAATCGCCAAAGGCGAGACCCAGGCGATATCGCACGCATAACCATCGACCACTTGCAACGAATGGCGCTCAACCCTCATTCCGCGGGACTTCCCCGTCGCAGCCATATTGTCAACATCGCGATCGCAGGATTAGCTTCGATAGAATAAAGGCCGCTCTGAGGGCGCGCCATGTCGCGACTATTTCTCAGTCATTCGAGCAAGGACAACGTCGCAGCTGTTGCATTCAAGCAATGGCTCGGCGCCATCGGCTGGTCGGGAGAAGACGTTTACCTCGACGTCGACAGCATCGGCGCCGGCGAGCGGTGGAAGGACGCGCTGAACAAGGCCAGCGCTCGCTGCGAGGCCGTCGTCCTATTAGCCTCGCCCGACGCGCTTTCTTCGCCCGAATGCCTCGCCGAAGTCCGTAAGGCGGAGGACGCCGGAAAGGAGATAATCGTCGTCCTGCTGCGCGATCTGCAATTCGATGACCATCGCCTCGATTCATACAAGGATAGGCAGATCGTCGACTTGGCCGCTCCACCGCAAGACCACGTCGAAACGGTCGCCTATCGTGGCGCGCGACAAGAGGTTCGCTTTAGCAACGACGCGCTCGCGCGCATCAAGGACTTCCTGGCCAAGCGCGGCATCACGCCGGACCGCTTCGCTTGGCCGCCGCCGGACAAGCCCGACGCCGAGCCGTTTCCGGGCTTGAGCGCCTTCACCGAAGAAGACGCCGGCATCTTCTTCGGCCGCGACGCCGACATCGTACGCGGCCTCGACAAGCTGCGCATCCTGCGGCGCGACGGGCGGCCGCGGCTGCTCGTCATCCAGGCGGCGTCGGGCGCCGGCAAGTCGTCCTATTTGCGCGCGGGACTATGGCCGCGGCTGGTTCGCGATCCTGATTTTGCGCCGCTTGCCGTCGTGCGGCCGGCGCAGGGCGTCTTGACCGGAGCGCAAGGGCTGGGCGGGAGATTCGCCGCGCGATTGTCGCGTCCGGCTCAGCCGATCAGTCAGGGCGAAATCCATGCCCGATTGATGGCGCCGGACGCCGAAAAGGCGGCTGCCGACTTCGCCCGTCTCATGGCGGCGGCTGCAGCGCAAGCGTACGAAGCACGCCGAATCGGCGATCGCGATGCGCGCGCGCCGGCGCTCATCGTCGCCGTCGACCAAGCCGAGGAACTATTCGGCGCAGACGACAAAGCGGAGAGCGACCGTTTCCTCCTCCTGCTGGCGCGCCTTCTCCGCGAACCGCCGGCCGGCGTTGAATTGATCAGTTTATTCACGATTCGCTCGGACGGGGCCGCGCAACTGTTTCAGACGATCGCCGACCTGGGCTTGGAAATCCCTGAAACGCTGCCGCTGTTGCCGCTGCCGCAAACCGCTTATCGCGACGCGATCGCAAAACCGCTCGATCTGCTGGCGCGGCGCGGGCAGCGACTGTCGCTCGAACCGGCGCTTGCCGATCGACTGGTGGCGGACGCGACCGGCGCCGACGCGTTGCCGCTGCTCGCGTTCACCATCTCCCATCTCTATCGCGAGTTCGCCGCCACCGGCGCCCTCACGATCCAGCAATACGACACCGTCGGCGGCGTCGCCGGCTCGATCGACATGGCGCTAAAGAGGGCGCTGGCGAGGCCCGCCGACGCGCCGACGATCCCGGTTGCGCGGCAAGAGCAGTTCGCGCTGTTGCGCGCAACGTTCATCCCTTGGCTTGCGCGCGTCGATCCTCAAACGAGCGCGCCGACGCGCCGCGTCGCGCGGCTCGACGAATTTCCGCCAAACGCCCGCGCGATTGCGGAGCGGTTGATCGAGGCCCGACTCCTCGTCGTCGATCGCCGCTCCGGCGCCGAGGTGGCCGAGGTCGCACATGAAAGCCTGTTGCGCCAATGGCCGCCGCTGACCGCCTGGCTGGAGGCCGACGCCGATGACCTGAAACTTGTCGACGCGATCGAGCGCGCTTCGGGCGAATGGACGCGCAACGCAAGGCAAGACGGCTGGCTCGATCACCGCGCCGAGCGGCTCGCCGCCGCGGAAAGAGTCGCGGCGCGGGAGGATTTCCGCAAGCGCCTCGGCGAAGAGGGGATCGCTTATCTGGAGGCCTGTCGCGCGCGCGAGACGGCGGAGCGCGAGGCGAAAGAAGCGGCGCTGAAGCGCGAACAGGCGCAGGTCGCGCGGACCCGGAAATTGCAAAGGCGAGCGACGTGGGCGCTGGCGGCCGTCGGCGCGGTCGTTCTGATCGGGCTCGCCACGGTTACGGTCCAGCAGTTTGCGCTTGAAGAGGGCCGCCGCGAGCTGAACGCACAGATCGAAGACAATCGACGGCAGAATGCAATGCTGGACGAGCGGCTCAAGGCGAGCACGCCGCCGGCGTCAGCGGGCGAAACCGACGTCGATTTGTCGAGCGCCGAGGCGAACCCTCGAGACGCAGCGCGGGACGCGCTCGCGCGCTTTGGCGTCGAAATCCGCGACGTTACGCCGGCAGGCTCATCGGTCCAGCTCATGCAGCACGGCGGATTCTACTCGGACGCTTCAATCGTGCCGACCGTGAGCGGGAATTTCCTCGCACAGAGAGACACGAACAACGATCCGTCGTCTTTTACCTTGGTCTTCGCCGAGCCGCTCGACGCCTTCGTCTTCATGCGACCGCGGCTTTATCTGTATAGCGATAGCGGCATCACGTTTCCCGCGTGGACGGCGACCGCGCTCGATTCCAGCGGGCGCGTGTTGAGCTCCCATCGCGAAGCGCTTTTGAGAAGCCTGCCTTGGAAGCCGAACGATCCTTCGGGACAGATGTTCAGCGACGTCGCGGCGCAGGTCTACTGCCTGCGGCGTCCGGGCTTCGATCGAATCGCAGCGGTTCGCTTCGACTCCGACTCGCAGCACTTTTCTGCATTCAACGCCATGGTGATCGAGCGAATGGTCCTCGTGCGTCGCGATCGCGGCGGCGCGGATTGCGCGGCGGCCTATCGTCCCAACACAGTCCGACCTGTCCAATGATCCACGCCACAGGGGACGGCGGCTGGCATGCTTCCGCCGCCGACGGCAAGCCGATCTTGTCGACCAGTGAACGATCTCCACTTTCCGCCCTTCGGCGAGCTGCCGAGGCGGACGGTAAGCGTTGGCTCCGGACCATTCGACGCGACGGGCTCGCGACCACGGCGGCGTCGATTATCGGTCGACGCAATGCTGCGGCGTCATTCGAACTCAGAGGGGAGCCGCCATGAGAAGCGCAATCGCATTGGCCGCAGTCGCCGTTCTGATGTTCTCGGGGCCGGCGCTGGCGAAAAGCGGGGGAGGCGGAGGAAGCGGGCAAAGTCCTCCGGTTAGCGCAGGGCCCACCGCGGCGGCGCCGGCCGGCGACATCCGGATTTCATTCGACTGGGCGATGACTTTCGATTGCGGCGGGCCGCCGATGGCGTTTCCCGTCACCGGTTGGCCGGGGACATTGCATGGCGCTCTCGGACTCAATGAGGACCGCTCCTATTCGATAGTGTTGAGCTACGACTACTTCCTTGGGATGCCCTGGACGCTGCACTTTGAAGGGCGCCTCGGCGGCGCGCCGATGCAAACGCGCGGCGGATCGGCGGAATTGAGAGTCGCCGGTCAGCACGGACTGCGGGCAATTTTCCACGAGCCCAACAATGACCTAGTCTTCAATGTCGACGCCGACGAGAGCGGCTGCCGCATGACCGTCGATTCGCAGCTCCACGCCGGGAAGGCGGACTATACATTGTACAATGGCCACAATGAATTAGATGACCTCCGCTTCACGCATTGCTCGGCGGTCCACACCGTCGCGGCGACGTGTCAAGCGCAGTGACGGCAGCTCCTCGAACGCCAGCGCCGAGAATGACGCGACTGTTTCGCGGCTCTGCTTGCATCGAAGGCAGGGCGGCGCAATCATGCTGCGTCCCTCGACATCAGGAGGGGACACCGCGTGAGACGCGCAGTGGCGTCGGCTATCGTCGCCGCAGTCGCCATCGCCGCTCCGGCGCTGGCGAAAGGCGGGGGAGGCGGGCAAACTCCGCCGGTGAGCGCTGCATCGGCCGAAGCGGCGATGGCCGGCGATATCCGGATTTCGTTCGACTGGGCGATGACCGTGGATTGCACGGGGCCGACCGTGGGGTTCCCGATCACCTATTGGCCGGCGGGATTGAACGGCACTCTCGTGCTCGACCAGAGCCGCTCCTATTCGATAGTGTTGAATTTCGGAGGACTCGGGATGCCGGGCTGGACCTTGCGATGGGAAGGCCAACTTGGCCGAGCGCCCGCACTAACGCGCGGCGGATCGGCGGAATTGAGGGTCGCCGGCCAGCACACTCTGAAGGCAATCCTTCACGAGCCCAACAACGATGTCGTCTTCAACGTCGACGCCGACGAGAACGGCTGCCGCTTGACTGTGGAGCCGCAGCTTCACCCCGACAAGACAATCTACACGCTCTACAACGGCGACGCTCGAGACGATTTCCGTTTCGAGAACTGTTCCGCCGTCCGCACCGTTGCGGCGACCTGCCATGCGCAATGAAGCCCGTACGCCGGGCAGCTCGAGCAGCGCTCCCGCAGCTGGCGGCGGCGATTCGCACTCATTTCGTCGCGAGTGCGACTTGCTGAAGCGCCGCGGCTAGCCGAAGAGCGGCGCCCGCCCAAAGTTTGGGAAGCCTTCCGGCGTGGTGGCGGCCGAGACCCTGGTCGCGGCCGACGGATGGCGCATCATGCGTTCGTTCGACGACGACGTCGTCCACGCAATTCGGAGGTCACCATGAACACCCTCGCCAAGCTCACTCTCGCCCTCGGCTTCGCCGCCGCCCTCGGCGCCTCCTTCGCCCACGCCGACGAGTCGACCCAAGACGCCGACGACCGGCTGATGATCGTCAACGGCAACACCGGCCGGGTCATCTATGACGACGGTCGCGACGACCTGTTCTGCGTCACCCGCGTCTACGGCTGGTACGACGCTTACGGCTATTTTCACCGCGGTCGCACGATGCGCTGCCGCTGAGCTGACTAGCCGCGCAGGACGAGGCGGGGTGTAACGCTCGAAGCGCTTGCTACCGCCACGGCCAGGATAGAAAATGTCCTTCCGATCGACGCCCGCAGCATCAGGAGTTATGGGGCGTCGGAACGAGAAGCGGGATTCTCGCGCACGTCCTTTCCACTTAGGACCCCGCGCGCCGCAGCCGGCGGCGCAGCGGCCTTTCGACGCCGGAGGCAAGACAGAGCGACAGGAGCGCGGAGGATGCGGCGGATTCAATGGGGAGTGGCGGGGCTCCTTGCCTGGCTCGCGCTGGTCGCCTGTGGCATGTCGGCGTTCGCCGACGAGCGCGTCGCTCTCGTCGTCGGCAATTCGCACTACAAGAGCACCTCGGCGCTCGCCAACCCGACCAATGACGCCGACGATGTCGCCGCGGCGCTGACCAGCCTCGGCTTCAAGGTCTCGCTGGTGCTCGACGCCGACAAGCGCGAGTTCGATCGCGCCATCGAGCAATTCGCTCGCTCGGCTCGAACCGCCAACGCGGCGCTCTTCTATTACGCCGGCCACGGCATGCAGTTTGAGGGGCGCAATTACCTCGTTCCCGTCGACGCCGAGCTGCGCGACGAAATCAGCGTCCGCTACGAACTCACGGCGATCGACGACGTCAAGGAAGCGCTCCAGAGTTCCGGCGGCGTGGAGATCCTCATCCTCGATTCCTGCCGCGACAACCCGCTCGCCGAAAACCTGGTCCGCTCGCTGCGAGCGCAGTCGCGCGATCTTCCCAATCTCCGCGGCCTCGCGCCGATCGAGCGCGCGAGCGGCATGATCGTCGTCTACGCGACCCAGGCCAACGAAGTCGCCGAGGATGGCGCTGGCCGCAACAGCCCGTTTTCTCTGGCGCTGCTGAGCGAGCTGAAGGAGCCCGGACTCGAGGTCGGCGCGATGTTTCGACGGGTCCAGGAAGACGTGTTCAAGGCGACGGATGGGCGGCAGACCCCGGAACTGACCATCTCGCGGGTCCCGGAGTATTACCTCAATCTGAGCGAAACTGATCGGACGGTCTGGGCGCGCATTCGCGAATCCGGCGACGCCGCGGCGCTGCAGGCGTTTATTCAGCGCTACCCTAACAGCTTCTTCGCCCCCGACGCCGCGGTGCGGCTGGCGACGCTCGAGGAGAAAGCGCGCGCGCCCTCGCCCGAGATGGTGGCGGAGCTCAACGCCAAGCTTGACGCCGCTGAAGCCGAACGGCGTCACTTGGAGGAGGAGCTCGCAAAGCGGCAAGCGGACAATTCGTCGGCCGATCAGACCGAAGCGTTGAAAGGCGAGGTCGAAGCGCTGAAAGCGGAAATCGGCCGCCTTCACCAGAAGGTCGCCGACGCCTCGCCAATGGACCCGCCTCCGTCAGTCGCCGCTACGGCCACTCCGGCGCCCGCGTCGACGCCGACCCCCATCGCGGCCGCGGCGCAGACGCAGCCGAAACCGCCTGCGCCGGTAAGCGCGTCGCCGACCTCAGCCCCGGCTTCGACGCCGCCCACTGTCGCCGCAACGAGCTCTGAGCAGGCGAAACCGGCGCCGATGGCTGCGCCCGCCGCTGCCCCTGCGCCGATTCCGACCGTCGTCGCCGCCGTGGACGCCGTCGACATGGCGCAAGTGCGCGCGGAATTGCGAAGGATCGGGTGCTACGCTGGCGGCGATGCGGACTGGGGCGCGCCGGAGATGCGGGTCGGCGTCGCAAAGTACGCGCGTTACGCCAATCTTGGATCGCCGCCCGCCGCGCCTACGACCGCGCTGCTCGAGGACTTGAAACGGCGCAGCGCCGGCTTCTGTCCCCCGCAGTGCTCGGCGCGCGAGGTTGTCGTCGGCGGCCGTTGCGTCGCCAAGACCTGTGGGCCCGGCGAGTTCCTGAGCGACGCCGGCGTGTGCGCCGCCAAACCGAAACCGCGCCTCGCCGTCAACCGACCTTCACCTCCTGTTAGCGCGCCGGCGAAACGGGCGTCGGCGGCGCATTGCCTGGTCTTCAACGGCAATCAGTACTGCGAGTGAGACTCATGGCCAAACTCATCATCGCCGTCGCAATCTTCGCCGTCGGCGCGCTTTTTGGAACAGCCGAGGCGGGGTCGGTCGTCTGCAACTTGCCGCGCGCGCTCCTCTGCGAAGGTTGCGCGAGCGGAATTGTTGTCTCGTTCACACCCGCCAACGGGTGTCGGATCGCATTCACGCCTGGAACGGCGGCGCCGGCGTCTGAAGGCGTTGTGCCGATGACCTTCGTCTTCGGCGCGCCATCGAACAGCGGGTGGACGAAGCGTCTGAGAGCCGCTCCTGCACCCGCCGTCACCGGACGAGATCGATGTCTCGTATTCAACGGCAATCAATACTGCGAGTAGCGCGCCGGCCTTTTCGCTGAACACGAGAAATTCTCGCCTTCCAAGCGGCGCGCGAGGGGCGCGTCGCAGGCGCCTTCAAAAGCGTCCGCGAAAGGGGCGAGAGTCACTGCTCATGAACTGAGCACGTAACGTTTTCAGCATGCATGTCCGAATCATACATGAGTTCGTCGTTGTTTAGGCGGTATGCAAAGAAATACTTTTGCCCGGCGCGCTTGCGCCAAACCAAAGACGCCGAGCATGAGTCGCGACCATTGGTTCGAATAGTAACGATCACTATTACTCCATCGTAGGAAGACGTGACTTGCAATGCACCATTGACAATATGGAATTCTCTCGTGAAATCATGTCCGGCTTTTGTTTTGTCCATAAACGTCCCGCCAAGCTTGCTTGAACCTTTCGGCATTGCAATCGTTTTGTCAGCGTTTAATTCGTAATGCTGATGCGACTGCTGTCGATGCGTTTCCTGTCTGGGGCTTATTTCTGTTTCTACATAGTCATAGTTTATATCGACGACCATGGCCGCCTGGGCGTGCGAAGAAAAAAAGCATGCGAGGAGCGTCTGCCCGACCGCCGCCCACCTCCAAACGGCCTTCGCTGTCGCCATCGCCTTTCTCCACGCCAGGCCCAGCCTCGCGGTTGCTTTGTCGAACACAACGCTCTAACGGGCCGAGATATCGCACGTGCTGCTCACCATCCGCGCTTCGCTGTAGAAGCCCCACTGCTTTGTAGAGAGCATCCTAATCTCGTACTCGGTGAACCCTGGCTTCAGTCGGTACTCCCAGATCGCGCGGCAGCGATCTCGCTGGATTTCGATCGTGTCGATGCGCGTGCTCTGTGGCAGGTCTTTGATGCGCTGCAAGCGATTGGGGCCGATCACTCGCCAATGCGCATCGCCGAGCGTCCCCTCTGAGGTCCAAGAATTTGAGAACCGCCCAGACGATGCGTTGAACTCTTCCCGTACGTCATTCCTGCCGGAAAGCACGATCGTCATTTCCCAGTCGGCATCGCCCTCCCATTGGCTCGGCCGCACCCTCACGAGATGATTGTGATAGACGACATGAATGACGGTCTCGCCCGCCTGCGCTTGTCCGGGAGCAGCGATCAGGGCGAGCGCCACGGCGGCAAGGCAGCTCCACGATCTTCGGCTCATCGATTTGCCCATGCAGTTTACTCAGCGTTGCGACCCTTGCTCGATCGCGCATGCGACGTTGTCGGCGCGCACCGAGCGCGCCACGGCGGGATCGCCAGACGGTTGCGAGTGGTAGCGGTAATCGGCGTAGCCCGGCTTCAACTGGTAGCGCACCTGCGCGACGCAATCCTGATCGTGAATCGTCACCAGGATCGTCCGCACGAAGGACGGATATTCCTTATTGTCGACGAGCGCGTTTCGATTGACGACCCGCCACTCGAGGCTCGCGTTCCCGCCCAGACGCATCGTCGTGTCGATCGAGAAGATCTTGGCGCCTTCGAAAAAGTGCCTTTCCGAATGGCTCACTTGGCCGGACGACGACAAGGTCGCCGCCATCTCGTAGTGCGTCGTCGCGAGTTTTGGATTTGGCGCGATGCGATCGAAGGTCTGATCGAATGTGATCTTGATTTCGAATTCGGCGGCGCGCGCAAGTGATAGGGATTCCTCGGCAAACGCGATCGCCAGTACGAATGCGACGACACAACGGCGAGCCAGCGCCAATGGTTCCAAATCAGACGCCCTCCGGATCATTCACCGCGGTCCCTCTACTGGATCGTGCAAGTGACATTGTCGGCGCGGATGGAGCGCGCCACCGCCGGAATGCCGCTGGGCAATAACGTGTATTGATAGTCATCGAATCTCGTCTTCAGCTTGTAGCTGACCTGCGCGATACATTCGCCGTTACGGAGCGTCACAAGGATCGCTCGCCAAAATGATTTGTACTCACGGTTGTTGACGAGCGCCTTCTGACCAACGACCCGCCACTCCAGTTTCTCGCCCTTGCCTAGGTGCATCGCCTCATCGATAGCGTAGATCTGTGCACCGTTGACGAACCTCTGCTCCGAGTGCCTGAGTTCGCCTGTCGACGATAAGGTAACCGTCATATCATGGTGAGTGGTAGCCATCATCGCACTCGGCTCTATTCGATCGAATACCTGATCGAACGCTATTTTGATTGAGAATTCGGACGCGCATGATGGCGATGCTAGGCAGACCAAAGACCAGAGCGCCACTGTTTTAGTGGCGGTTCGATGGAAGTTGGACTTCATCCCAGGGCGCCAGAACAAGAGGAACTACATTGGAATCGTAGGCGGCCACCCATTTTGGAACAAGTGCACGCGAGCAACGCATTTAAGCACGCGACGTTTCGACGCGGACGGCGACAAGGCTAGCGAGGGAGACAATCCACACCGAATTCGCCGCTAACGGCGCACAACTGCGCTTGCACGCACGGGCGCGAGGCGCAATTCATTAGTGTTGAAGTGCCAGTCGGTGGCTTTAAGATCGCAGTTGGAGGAGAAGGATTTGCCACTCACGATCGTGAAAGCCGCCAAGGTCGCAACGCTTGTTCTGTGCGTTGGCGCGTCTGCCGGCGGCGCTCAAACGCCGCCGAAGGACTTGGTCATTCGGCTTCGCTATGTCACCGTTGAAGATCGACTGAGGCCCAGTCCAGCGACCAACTTGGCGGCTGTGCGAACCATCGTGTTGAAACTGTCGACAACCGGTGCAATTTCGGAGGTTTATGGGAGAGGAAGCGGAGGCGTGTACAATGAGTTCCAGACGGGAGGTCATTTGGGAGGCTCTGAGGATTCGCGGTTGCAGTGGCATGTCGTCAATCAGAATACCTTGGTAAGGACCCGAGAGCTTGATCAAAGTGTTCAAACGATTACAGTTATCATTAATGGTTCAAGTTGCAATATGACGTATAACAATCGACTAAAATCCGGTTTCTCGGAAGTGAAAGATGTAAGTATCACCTTAGGGGTCGTCGCTTATTATGATCTTGCGCGCGTCACTGACTCATCGTGCAGTATAGAATGACGCTCCATTCAGAAGCGCCGGCCGACTTAATGCATCTTCAGACCGGGAATGTCCGCCTCGGCCTTGACTGCGACCGTCGACGGCGGCTGGCCCGGTGCGCCGGTGATCGTGCTGCACACCACCGTGCGGAGGCCGACCACTGGTTTCTGTGGATCCGAGGCATCGGCGATCAGCATCGCGGCGCGCCCACTGACGTGATTGCCAGGCATTAGGTTAGGCTCGGAAGCGGCCGCGGCGAAAGCGCCGGACGCCGGCGCCAGCACAGCAGCCACAATGGTCGGAACTACGGTCGCGGGCGTCGCTTCGGGCGTCTCCAAGCTCGCTGCTTGTCCCTTGCGCAGAGCCTCCAGCTTCTCGCGCGCTTTGTCGCGCAGGGTGCCCACCGGCAGATCGGCCAGCAGTACGCTCAACGCATGCGGCGTCTTTGCATGCTCGATCGTTGCCGCCAGCGCCTCGTCGGAGCGCGAAGGCGCTGTCGCAACCGGTGAGCTGCACTCCTTCGCCAGGCACGCCGGCCCGACCACCTCATCATAGTAGGCGGGCTTCTGCGAGCGACCGGCGGCCGACGCGAGGCTCACCACCTCCGCCTGCGTCGCGTTGGTCGCGTCGAGCAGCGTCATGTCGACAGCGAGATGCGGGAGGAAGACCCTGGTGAAGACGCTGTTGGGGCTCGCGTCCGCATCACTCAAACGGTCGAGCGCGCTCTCACCCGCGCTCGCCGAAAAGACGATGAATGTCGCGGCCGGCGGCGGCGCCATCGGCGCGAGGCCGCGCGAGTGGGAAAAGCCCTTCGCCCCCGACGGCGGCGCAAATGGATTGTCGCGGCAGGCGTCGACGATCGCCACCCTGAGTTGGGTGCCCTTGCGCTCGATGCGATTAAGCACGCCACTTATGCCGTTCTTCAGCGGCATCGTGATGCCGGGGAGTTCATCCTCATTCGCCGAACGCGGCGCGTCGACGCCAATGAGATAGTTCGTCGAGCCGTCGCTCCAGCCATGACCGGAATAAACGAACACCGCCGTGTCGCCCGGCTGGATCGAAGCGACGAAAGCGGCGATCTCCGTGTTCATCTGGCTATAAGTCAGGTCGTGGCGCGAGCGCACCTGAAAGCCCTTCGTTGCCAGCAGATCCGCATAGCCCGTGGCGTCGGCGACGGCCTTCTTCAGAGGTTCGAGGTTCTGATAGGCGTCCTCGCCGATCGCCAGCGCGACGCGATTTTCGGCGTGGACAGTCGCGACCGCAGTCAAAAGCCGTGACGAGAATGGTGAGTAGAAATGTGAAGGGCCGCATTCCGCTTTCCGCCAAGAAGCCCTGTCGTCGGCGGCAGAGCCTTTGAGGCCAATTTACTTCCGCGCCGCGTCTTCGAACAACGGTCGGGGCGTTACGCGCGGCCGCCTTCGCCTCCCAAGACTTGGGGGACTTCCCGCCGAACGGGCGGCCGAAGCCCTGTTCGCGCCGTCCCTCACGTTGCAAAATCAGTTTCACGATGCATTGATGCCAATCCGGCGCCGGCGGAACCCAAGGTTCCGGCGCCCTCGGCGGCGATCGACGTGATCGCGCCTTTCGACTCCGCGAAAGACGCACGCGACGCTCCCGCCGCCCGCCGGGGAGGCGAAATTGGCTGAGACGGAGACTGGCGAAGGCTGGCGGTTCGAATTGGACAAGGATTTCGCCGCCCTCGATCAGATGAGCAAAGCGCGGTTCAACTTCGAGCAGCGTCTGTGCGAGGCCAGCGTCACGCAAGACGAGAAGGTGTTGGACGAACTGCGGCAGGAGAAGATGTTCGAGTTCGCACAGTTCTTCTTCACGATCATGGCGATGGGCCTCGACGGCCCGGACGACGCCGCGATTCTCGCCGACCTGCATAACGAGCGGATCGACAAGCTGCTCAGAGACAAAGGCGCGCTGCGGCGGCGCGGCTTTCGCGAGGACCGCCTTCTCAAGGCGATCTTCACTGCCGACACGCGACCGCGTCTCGAACACATCTGGCGTGAGCGGCCCGGCGCCCTCGACCAGTCGAATCTCGCGCGTTTCCTGGTGACTCAGATGTCGTCGGAAACGGTGCGCAAACTGGTGGAGGCCTGCGAAGCGGCGGGCTTCGTCGAACGCACGCTACATCCCTTCGGCGCGATTGTCGTCGCGTCCCAGGGCGTTATCGAGAGGGTCCTCGCGTCCTCGCTCAGGGACATGCGGATCGCGATCGCTCAAATCTAATCGAGGAGCGCGCCATGCGGTGGGAATTCGTTCTTTCGACCCTCATTCTGGTCAGCGCCGCCGCCGGCGCGCGCGCCGACATGGTCGGCTCGCCCAACTTCTCCGCCGAGGAAACGACGACAATCGCGCGCAACGAGTTGCTGCGCGACATCATCGAGGCCGATCCGTGGCTGGTGCGGCGCATGCTTGACATTATGTCGCACCCCGGCCCGTCGTCGGCGCGCGCTGTCGCCGACCCCGCTGCGAGCGTTGACCCGGAGACCGATCCCGACCTGACGATCTCGCCGCGCGACGTCCAAGGCGTCGTCGAATGGAACAGCTTGGTTAAGCGCGCGAAGGCGGAGAAGGAGCGACGCGACAAGGACCCCGGCGCGACCCTCACTCGATCGTCCGAGGGAACTCTCGAGATGCTCGACATGATGCGCCAAGCGAGAATTCGCAAGGAAAACAACAACCTGCCCTGAACAACCGTCGGCCGCGCCAGGTTCGAAGAGCGCTTGCCAACAGGTCTCGTCAGACCGACGAGATATTTCCGCGTGGGGCGAAGCGCCGCCCCCCGACGCCGTCGGTTGCGACCAGACACGATTGAACGACGGCCCCTTACCCGCCAGCGGGCTGAAGGCTATCGGCCGCGCCGCGCGAGCTTTCGCGCAGTCTGCCCGGCCGACATTTCGACCGTCCGCAAGGGCCGACAACAGCAACCGTGCGTTACAGCAGGGGTCCCAAATGTTTGGGAGACCGGCCGCCGCGCGGTAGGGTGGAATACTTGAGATCGACGACGGGTTTCTTGAAGATCGGAAGGGGAATGAAAACTCCCACCGATTTCGCGAGGTCAACGCCATGCGCCACAAGATTTCGATCGCCGCTTTCGCGCTCGTTTGCGCCGCCAGCCCCGTCGCGGCCCAGGATCTCACTTTGCGCGACCTCGTCGTCGCGCCGAATGCAGCGTACGCCCAGGTCGTCCATCCGCAGCTCGAAGCGTGGTTCGACAACGCCGACGCCACATACGCGTCGGGCCAGGCGTTGCGGCTCTTCGTGCGACCGAGCGAGGACGGCTACCTCAGCGCCTTCGCCATCGGCCCGACCGGCGACGTGACGCAGCTCTATCCTAACGCCTTTCACCCTCGGAACTACGTTCGCGCCGGCGAGGCGATCGAAGTTCCAGGGTCAGGCGCGCGCGCGTTTGTCAGCGGCCCCGTCGGCATCGAGCGCGTCCGCCTCGTCTTCACGCGGCGGGCGGATGCCGTCTGCGTCTACGCGCAGCTCGCCGAAACCGGCCCGTTCCCAATCGTACTCGGCGGCGTCGGGACGTTGCAGCGCGATCTTTCCGTCGTCGCCGAGGGCGCTCCCGCCGATGCGGTTGTGACGTTGGACAAGACCTTCCAGTCGGTCGCGCCTTCGTACGGCGTCGCGAGCAATTACGCGATCGTGGTCGACGCATCATCCGCAGAAGCGCCTGACGACGATTTCTTGGTCGTTATCCCCGCGCGCGGCTATCCGCTGCCGCGTTACTGATTCGGACGGAAGGCTGGGAGGGCCACGCCGTGTTCGAGATGCAGTTGCGATATCCGCTCTTGCTGGCGGCGATCCTCACCGCTTCAGCGCCCATTGCGGCGCTCGCCGATTGCAGGGCGAAGGTCGCTGCCTTTGACGGCGCCTACGCGGCGCGGTCAGCGCCGGATCTGCTCGCCGCGTACAAGGCGATCAAGGACGACAGCGTCTGCGGCTTCGACATCGACGACTACCGGCCGCGCGCGATCGACGCCATGATCGACATCGCCGCCGACCCTCAGCGCCCTGCCGATCGCGACTCGGCGCTGAAGTTCGCAATCGACAATATCAATGTCGCCGGCGATTGGCGGCTCGCCGAGACGCTCGCCGACTACTACGCCAGAACCGGCCAACAAGGCGACGCGCGATATTGGTACGAACAGGGCATCGCATTCGTCGACTCCCGCCCGGCGACCCCGGCAAGCGTCGCCGACCGCATGACGCTGATGAACAGAGCCGCGGCCGCCAAGATCGTCGCCAGCGACGACAATGAGGGGCGTAAAGCCGCGACGTTCGCGCCTTCGCTGCGCGATCTCGGCGGCCACGTCGGCGGCATCTACACCCGCGACCTGCTGCGCGGCGCGGCGGTCGAAGCGGTGCCCCTGCCGATCAACTTCGTCTATGCGCAGACGACGTTCACGAGGGCCGGCGCAGTTGCTGCGGCCGAGCTCACCCAGGCGCTCATCGAACAGAACGTCCATTCATTGCGGCTGATCGGCCACGCCGACCCGCGCGGCGACCGCATGGCCAACTTAGTCCTGTCCGAGCAGCGCGCGGAAGCGGTCAAAGCGTTCCTGTTGGCTAACGGCGTCGACGCCACGATCGCGACGGAAGGCGTCGGGGCCGACCAGGAATTCGACATTTCCACTCTCGCCTACCGTCCGACCCAGGAAGAGATTTGGGCTCTCGATCGGCGTGTTGAATTCGTTCGCGAAGAGCGCTGACGCGAACGGGGGCAGGCGCGATGAGAACGAGACTTCGAGGCGCGACGCTCCTGGCGACGATCGCCGTCGCCTTTGCGAACCCGGCCTTCGCAGCCCTGTTGCGGGCTCCGGGCGGCGGCGTGGTCCATGCGCTGGTGATCGGAATCAACGACTACCCCAATTTGGGCGGTCACTCGCTGCGCGGCGCCCGCGCGGACGCCGAGGATATCGCCGCTGTCCTTGAAAAGGACGGAGTCGCTGATCTCACCCTGCTGCGCGACCAAGAGGCGACGCGCGCGACGATCGTGGGCGATATGGACAGGCTGATCGCGACGTCGGCCGCGGGCGACCTCGTGATCGTCACCTACGCCGGTCATGGCATGCAGACTCCCGAATACCCGCGCTGGCGCGGCATCGACAAGAACGGCGTCAACGAACAGATCGCGCTTTCAAGCTTCAGCTTCAGCGGTCGCGGCGCCGGCGAGGTGATCGTCAACGAAGAAGTGCGAGCCTGGCTGTCACGACTCGACGCAAAGGGAGTCGACGCCCTGGTGGTTTGGGACTCCTGTTTTGGGGGCGGCATGCGCGGGATCGCGCCGGGCGGAGGCGAGATCCGCGTTCGCCAAGTGCAGGGCGATGTCGAAGAGGCGGAGCGCAACAACTTCGTCGGCATTCCGATGACCGACAGAGAAGCGCGCGCCAACGTGAAGGCCATGCCCCATGTCACCTTCCTCGCCGGCGCGACCGCGAAGTCCGTGGTGCCGGAAATGGACGGCGTCGACCCCCGAGATCCAGCCACGCCGCGCGGCGCCTTGAGCTACTACGTCGCTCGCGCGCTCGAAGGGACGTTGAAGGATCGCGGCGACGTGCCGCGCTCCGCTTTGTTTGATTTTCTCAAGCAGGCGGTGACCGAAGCGACCGCAGAACGTCAGGCCATTCAGGTCGATCCGCAAAGCGAGGACACGTCGATTTCCGGAAGGCCAGTGTTCGAGTTCGGCGCGGGCGACGAGCCAGGGTCGACAGCGACCGTCGCGCCACGGCCGCAGCCGGGGGAGCCGCTCAAAAGCGAAGCGGTTGCGCCCGTTCGGGTGAAAATCGTCAATGGCTCGCCCGACCTTTTCGCGTCGATCGAAACGGGCGCGACGCCGCTCATTGCGGTCGCCGACGACGTTGCGGCTGAGCTCGTTTGGGACGTCGGCGGAAGAGCGGCGCTCGCCCAGGGCGATGTGCTGATGCAGAACGTCGACGGCTCGATGATCGGCGCAATCGCCGACCGCGTCCGCGCCTTGACGCTTCTTCGGTCATTAGGAGCGAACCGCCCGCTGCAAGTGCGGCTGGAGACTGGAGGCGCGCTGCTGACATCGGGAGCCCAGACCGGCGTCGAGGTCGATGGTCTGCAAGGCGCACACCTCGTCGTCTTCAATGTCGCGGCCGACGCCACGGTGCAGATGCTTTATCCCGCGCCCCCGGAGATTTCGACCGGCTGCCGCGACCCCAGCGCCGACGCATGGCGGTGCGAACTCGTCGTCGAGCCGCCGTTTGGCGTCGACACCGTCGTCGCGGTGGCGGCGGCGGGTGACCTTGCCCCGCTTTATCGGTGGTTGACCAGCCATCACGGCCACCGCGACGCCGCCGATGTCCCAACAGTGTTCCAAGGCCTGCTCGCGGACGATCCTGACGTTCGAATCGGCTTCGTTCCGGTCGTCACGCGCGCCACCGCGTATTGAGATGGAGAGAATGCGATGAAGCCGTCTGCTCGAAGGGCCGCAATCGGATTGACCTTCCTCGGCGCTTCGCTGGCGTTCGGTTGCGCAGCGCGCGCCGAAGACGTCAGAGACGCGCTCCGCCAGCTCGCGCCCGGGCGCGTGGTAGCCGCAGCCTGCTCGGCGCGCATTGTCGGGGGTTCCTGCACCACGCAAAGCGACTGGCCGTGGGAAACCGCTCTCTACCTTCGGCAGCGCGACGGCCGCCAAGCCTTCACGTGCGCCGGAGCATTGGTCGCGCCCGGCTGGGTGCTATCGGCCGCCCACTGCTTCAAGACGTCGCGACGCGCCGAGGATTGGGCTGTCGCGGACGATGTACGCAAGCTCAGCTACGTCGGTTTGCCTCAGGGCGCCACGACCCGCGTCGTGAAGCGGATCATTGTCAACGAAGCCTACGATATGAAGACGCAAGCGAACGACATCGCCCTGGTCGAGCTCGCTTCGCCGCTTGCGGCTCAGCCGATCAGCTTACAGTTGAGCGCCGATCCATCGCTGGAGGCGAACCGGGAGGCGACGGTGATCGGGTGGGGCGTGACGCGCTGGGTCGAGCCGCAGAAGGACGCGCAAGGCAACATCGTCGGCTTTGTCGACGGCGAGACGAAGAAACCGGTCGACTTGAGTACGGTCCAATCGCCCGACTTGCGCGAGGCCGCGCTGCCGCTGGTGGACATTGCCGCGTGCGCGCGCGCTTACGAGTCAACTGGCGGGTCGATCGATCAGCGCAATCTTTGCGCCGGTCTGCCGCAGGGCGGCCGCGACGCTTGCCAGGGCGACAGCGGCGGGCCGCTCATGGCGCAAACCGGTTCAAAGGAGTGGCGCCAGATCGGTATCGTCAGCTGGGGCAAGGAATGCGCACGCGCTGGCCAGCCCGGCGTCTACACCAGGGTCTCCGCCTTCGCCGATTGGATTCACCGAAATATGGGCGTGGTGGCCGACGCGCCGTCCGCTTCGCCCACGCCGGCGCCTTCGCCGCAGCCAACCGCCGCCGACGTACCCGACAATTCGGCGGGCCTGACGATCGCCTTCGACAAAGGCGACGACGTCTCCGTCGGCGACCGTGTCTCTTATATCGTGACTGCGAGGCAATCCGGCTATCTCGCGATCTTCGACGCCACGCCCGACGGCAAGCTCACCCAGGTCTATCCCAACGCAGCCTCCTTGCGCTCGCCGACTGGCGCAGTCGAAAGCAGCCGCCTGGACCCGGCGCGTCCGATGTTGGTGCCCGACTATCGCAACGTCTATCGGGGCTTCAACGTTCGCGTCAGCGAGCCGAGAGGCGAAGGCGTGATTGTCGCCGTGCTCAGCGATCAGCCGCTCGCCAGCCTGAGGACACCCGATTTGCCTAGGACCTTCGACGATAAGGCTGCAGGTCTCTCGCTGCTTGCACAAGTGCACGACGAACTTGCCGGCTGGATGAAGTCCGCTCCCGACGGCGCGGCGCATCCGCCATGGTCGATCGCGCTGCGCAAGTACACGATCCACTAATCACGGAGCGCGCGACGCGGCGGAGATCCCCGCGACTTGTCGGCGAGCTTCTGGCACGAAGGAAAAGCAAATGGAGACCCTCGGCGTCAGTCTCTGCGTGATCGCGCGACGCCCCTCTCGAAGTCGCTCGACCCTCCAAATCCCTGGGGGCGCTGCAATTTGCTTTCAGGCCGAGCTGGCGCCCAATGGAATCGTCGCGTGGCAGAATGACGACACGTTCCTCTCGTTCAGAGCATCGTGAGACCAAAGGAGACGCAGAATGACTGATTTCACTCGCCGGTCGATGTTGACCGCAGCGCTTGGCGCTGGCTTTTGCGCAAGCAGGGCTTTCGCCCAGGAAACGAAGGACCTTCAAGTCGAAGTTGCGCCCCACAGGCCGTGGCGCCGGCCGCCGCCGCCCGAATACGTGGGGCCAGTTCAGGTTTCGCTGATGCCGATCGGTCCTTCGACGCTGTCGATCGGCCAACCGCTGAAATTCCGGATGGTCTCGCTCGCCGAGAGCTTTGGGCATCTCTACGTGCTGAGCGCCTCCGGCCGCAGCCAGCTGTGGATGGAGAACGTGCGGCTGCACGCGGGCGTGCCGATCGTCTATCCGCGACCCGGATTGATTGTCCGCGCGTCGCCGCCGGCGGGCGACGAAGTCGTCATCTTCGCCGCCACCCGCTCGCGCATCGCCGGTTTCCTCGGCGGCGGCGGATCGTCGCTGACGCCGTTTGATCTCCAATACACGCATGAGGCCTTGCGCGGCGCCTTGCAAAGCCAACTCAACGCGCTGCCGCGTGACGATTGGGCGATCGCCGAGGTCAACATTCGAGTCCAAGAGTGACGCAGCCGAGACAATCGCGGCGGTCAAGTTGTTTTCAATCCATCTAGGGAGCAATCTCATGCGCGCTTCAATATGCTGGTTGGCGCTCGCCGCCGCGCTGTCGTCTTCCGCGTCGCTTGCGCAGGACGTCGACTTGCGCGACCTCAGCGTCGTGCAGGCGCCGGCGGCGCAAATCGTCGCCTCGCATCCTGGCGCCTTGGCGACGGTCATAACCGCCGACCGCGCCGACGCGACCTACGCAATCGGCGAGACGGTGCGGTTGGCCCTGACCGCCAATCAGGACGCCTACGTCACGGTGTTCGACATTGGGCCAACGGGAGCGGTGGCGCAGCTGTTCCCCAACCGGTTCCAGCCCGACAACCGTCTCGCCGCCGGACAACCGGTCGAGATCGCCGGCCCGGCGACCGGCGCTCACATCAGCATCAGCCCGCCGACCGGAACCGAGCTGATCAAGGTGATCACCTCGAACAAGCCGCTGGTCGTCGTGCCGGAGGCGCAGTTGTTGGGCGCCGGGCCGTTCCGCATCGTCGACGGCGGCGTGCCGGCGCTCATGCGCGATCTCAGCGTGGTCGCGAATCCGCCGGCGCCGAACGACACGCTGATCGCCTTCGCCAACTTCGCGCTCTACACGTTCCCCGTTCGTCCCCCCCAGACCGCTGGCGTGGTGGTGGTTACGCCCGCTCAGCCGGCGCCGGCCGCCGCGGTCGCGCATGTCGCGATCCCCGCCGATCAGCCGTTCCCGCTGCTGCTGGCGGCCGACAAAACGAAGTATCGCATCGGCGACAAGCCGACGATCGCGGTGACGACCACCCAGTCCTGCAACCTGACAGTGCTGGAGTTCAACGCCGCTGGCGTCGCGCGGACGATCTATCCCACCGCGCCTGCTCCCAACTCCGCGATCGCGGCACAGCAGGCGGTGTTCGTCGCCGGCGCGCTTGGCGCCGATCTCACCTTGACGGGTCCCGCCGGCGTGGAGCAGGTCCTGGCGATCTGCACCACCAGTGAAGCGACGGCGGCGACGCCGAGCGCGAGCGCCGACGCCGCGGCGGTGGCGAAGAACCTTGCGGTCGTCGCCAACAAGCCGGGAACGGCGATGGCGAGCGTGACGTTCCTGGTTCAGCCGTGAGGCCAAACGGGCGCGGACGTGGCCGTCCGCGCCCGGCGTTGCAGTGTGTCTCTGGGAGTCTGCCGATGGGCCGTCCGACCAAGCCGCCGCGGATCGCCGCGCTGATAGCGCTATCAGCGTTGGCTCTTGCAGCGCCGTTCATGCCCGCAAGTCTTCAGGTTGTCGCGGCCGCGGAGACCGACAATCGCCAGACGGTCGCCGAAGCGCAGGCCGCTCTCGCGTGGAAACTGATCGAGCGCGCCGCGCCGGGCGCCGACGCGATGGTCTCGCCGGCGAGCCTCGCCTCGGCATTCTCGACGCTGAGCGTGGGCGCGGACGTTCGCATGAAGGCCGCGATGTTCAAGGCGGTCGGTTTCGACGCTCCGCCTGAGCAGGCCGAGGCGTTGCTGACGACGGCGCGCAAGGCGCTCGCCGCCGCCGATCCCGCCGTGTTCGTTTCGGCCGACCGACTGGTATTTCCTCCCGGCGCGCAGCCCGCCGAGCGCATCGTCGCCGACCTCGACAAGCTTGGCGCGAGTCACGTCGTCGTTGACGTCTCGACGCCGGACGGCGCCAAGGCGGTCGACGCGTGGGTCAACGACGTCACCAAGGGCCTGATCCCGCAAATCCTCGGCAAGCCGCTCGACCGGCCGGAGTTCGTCGCGCTGAACGCGCTCCGCTTCAAGGGCAAGTGGAGGGAGCCCTTCGATCCGAAGGCGACGGCGGAAGCGCTGTTTACCGGCGTCGACGGCAAAGCGGCGCCGGCCATGCTGATGCGGCTTCCTGTGGCGGAGCGCGACTTCCGCGCGGAGAGGGGCTTCATCGGCGTCGACCTGCCGTTCGCCGGCGATCGCTATTCGATGACGATCGTCACCTCGACCGACAAGCCGAAGGCGCTGATGGACTTTGCTCCGGTCAAGGATTGGCTCTCGGGCGCGGACTTCGAACCGCGCCGCGGCGACGTCGCGTTGCCGCGCTATAGCCTTGAAACGCAGAGCGACCTCATGCCGAGCTTGAGAGCCGATCTCGAAGACGGACTGAAGTCGCCGACGGCGTTTTCCGCGTTCGGCGCCGGCGTGACGATCGAGGGAATCTTGCAGCGCGCCAAGATCGAGGTCGACGAGCAAGGCGCCACGGCGGCTGCGGCGACGGGCGTCTTCGCCGCCCGCGCGCTCGTCGACGACGACGTGCTGCACATGGTGGTCGATAAGCCCTATCTGTTCGCGCTGCGTGATCGGCAGAGCGGCTTCATCCTGATCGTCGGCTACGTCGCCAAGGCGCCGAAGAGCGTGTAAACCTGCGCCGAAGGTTTGACCCTGCCAAGTGAAGCCAACCAAGAGGTTGCGACGCCGATCGGCGTCCGGACCCCGCGCTGATCCACACTCAGTCGACGCTCGACGCCGGCAAGAAAGCCAAGGTCGCTATCACCGCGATCATGCGAAAGCTCGTCGTCCTCGCCAACGTCCTCATCAAGGAAGACAGAGCCTGGAAGCCAACTCATGCTCGACTTCCAATACAGATGCTCGACCATCCCGCACATCTGATGGACGGGCTTGCTCGACAGCGTGCCCCGCAGGAGATTGAACACCTTTCCGAGGAAGAGGTCTATCACCTGAAACTGCCCGTCGAGCCACGCGAACACGTCGTCGAGGATGAGCGGCTTGTCGTCCTCCTTGATCCCGAAATGCATGTAGCGCGCCTTTTCGGGGCCGTGCGGGAGGTCGCAGGCGCCGGTCCCCAGATGGATCAGCTCGTCGCGCAAGAAGAGCAGCCGCGCGAACCAGTCGGCCTCGCGGATCGCGTCCTTCAGCGCGTTCGGAAACTCGCCGGTGATCGCGTCGATGTTCACGAACAGGCCAAGCGTGGAATCCTTGAAGCCACGCGACCGCTTGCCATAGATCGCCCGCAGCACCTTCGCCGTGCAGTCGACGCACGAATGAAGCTCGACGACTGCCGCCTCGACGACGGCGAATTCGCGATCAAAACTAGGAAGAGCGGCGCGCCCATTCGCGTACCCGTACACCCGATCCTTGCCGAAGCGTTGGCGCAAAGACCGAAATCGGACGCGGTGCAGATTTGTTTGAACAGCGACGGAAGGCCTTGGAAGACAGGGTTCAATGCGTCGTGGGCGAAATTTCGCAACCGCCTCTTGGCCGAAGGCAAGATCGGCAAAGGACTGACGCTGCATGGCCTTCGACACACGCTGGACACGATGCTCAAGGAGGCGGGGCTTGACGATGCAAAGATTGCGGACGTTCTCGGTCAGTCTGGGATCATGATGGCGCGCCACTACAGCAAGGAGGCGATACTAGCTGAGGTCACCAAAGAGGCCGTGTTGGGAGTCGACTGGACGGGGAAAAAGACGAACGAAAATGTCTAACCGGATGTCTAACTTCGACTTCGACACGCCAAGAAATCTGCGTAACCAATTGATTTTAATGGTGCCCAGGGGCGGAATTGAACCACCGACACTGCGATTTTCAGTCGCATGCTCTACCAACTGAGCTACCTGGGCGCCGAAGCGCCGTTGGCGCTGCGGACGGCGGTTTATAGG